>TARA_R110001599_G_scaffold91403_4_pt1 | contig 40999 bp, 31 predicted proteins | sample TARA_R110001599 | Tara Oceans TARA_R110001599 (sample SAMEA4398360) | marine metagenome | biome: Polar Biome; feature: [MES] marine water layer (ENVO:01000295) within the mesopelagic zone...; material: water (ENVO:00002006), including particulate matter (ENVO:01000060) such as...... | reverse complement strand
CGGGTAAAAAACGGGTAACTGTCAGATCAAGTCTGAGCTACTACAGTTTATGGTTACCGTTACAGCGCCATTATCGAACTATACGAGATTGTATTACGTAATCTCTTTGCCCAATAGGTCTAATGTGATTACTCCAAAACGCGTTAACATTAGTTTTTCTGATTCATTCATTATATCGCCCAAGGCAATGTTTACTGCACGCTCAATGGGGCAGTTTGTGTGTTCGTCCGTTAATCCAATGGTAAAAAGCGACCCCTCCCCCAGTGCTTTATGCACATCCAACAAGGTTATTTCGGTTAACGGTTTCGAAAGTATCCAGCCACCGTTATGACCCTTTGTGGATTTCACATATCCCTGATCACGTAACAGCGCCATCGTTCGCCTTACCACCACTGGATTGGTGGTAAGCATTTTTGCCATATTTTCTGAGGTGACAGGTGTATCACTATAGTTGAGGTGCACTAGCACATGCAGTACTCGGGAGAGTCGGCTGTCTTTTCTCATATTCCACCTATTGTATTGATGCGAAATTATATCACGACACTTTAAGTGTTACGTTTATTGTGCTTCCCTTGTATTTTATGTAACAATAAAAGTTACTAGATACTGAATTCTGTTGGTAAGAGAGTTTTCGCCTCGACGTTACAGCAATGGAGCCATTCACAAATGCAAGAACATCACAATTCTATTACGGAGCGTCTTATCCGTGACGCAGGTATTCATACTGGATTGCGAGTTCTCGACCTCGGGTGTGGAAATGGCGAAGTTACTAAGCTTTTAGCGGAGGCGGTCGGTAGCAGCGGTGAAGTTGTCGGAATTGATATAAATGCCGATGCGCTTGCGTTAGCGGATGAAAAACTTCAAAAGGAAGGATTTACAAACTACACATTTATTCAGTCTGACATTTCCAGCAGAGACCTTAAGCCAGGCATCTTTGATGCCATAGTTGGTCGACGAGTATTGATGTACCTAAAGGATCAGGCCGAGGTAATGCGACGCTTGAATGGTCTGCTTAAATCTGGGGGCGTAATTGCTTTTCAGGAAAGTGATGCAACGATCACTTCCAGAAAATCAAGTGCAATGCCCGTGCATGAGAGAGCTAATCACTGGCTGTGGCGAACAGTCGAAGCCGAAGGGGGAAAAATCAATACCGGATTTCAGCTTCCGTCACTCCTAGCGTCTAGCGGATTTGTTGTAAAAAATGTTCGAGCTGAAGCGATCATACAAGGCCAAAGTCTACATTACCCATTAAGCACAGTGGTTAAGGCGGTGCTACCAAGAATAGTTGCGAAAGGCGTGGCGACAGCGGATGAAGTTGATATTGAAACGTTAGAACAAAGGCTCCTAGAAGAGCGCTCTAGTCATGAGGTATATATTAGTGACCTTGTATTCTCAGTTTGGGCACTGAAGCAATAAGTATGATCAAGACAACCTATGTCGCTGGCTAATTAATAGTGGGGGACGTTAGGCCACAAAAATTGTAGGTTCCTATGCATAGAGATGAGATTAAAACTATTTTTGATCAGCAGGCATCGGGATATGAGCGCCAGCAGGAAAAGCTGGCCCCTATTCGTGAGGGGATGCATTTTCTACTCGAGTCAGTGCTCGCTGATCAGCCCGCCGACGCTAGAATTTTGTGTGTTGGTGTGGGGACGGGCGCAGAACTTAAGCACCTAGCTAAACGGTTTCCGGGGTGGCATTTCACTGCACTTGACCCGTCAGGAGCGATGTTAAATGTATGCCGTGACAGTGCTGCGAAAGATGGGTATTTGTCGCGATGCAGTTTCCATGAGGGTTACCTAGATTCATTACCTAACAGTAGTTCATATGATGCAGCTACTTGCTTCATGGTGTCGCAGTTTATTCTGGAAACCGAGTCGCGGTGTAATTTTTTTCGCAGCATTGGCGATAGGCTAAAGTTGGGTGGCATCCTAGCAAGTTCCGATCTATCGTCAGAAGTGGACTCGCATGAATATAATTCCCTGACCAGGGCGTGGATGAATATGCTATTTGCTGCGGATGTACCAAATGGCGCGATTGAGAGAACGCGGATTGCGTGGGACGAAAGTGTCGCAATACTGCCCCCCGAAGTAGTTTCATCTATTATTTCCTCAGGTGGGTTCGACGTGCCGGTTCAGTTCTATCAGGCAGGCTTGATTCGAGCTTGGTTCTCTAAGCGTGTGTAGTTTGAACCAAGGGGCTTACCTAATAACAAATTATGGTTGTAAATTAATGTCAAATAGCCATGATTATGACGTGCGCTTGCTAAGGTAGGCATAGACCTCCGCACGTGCTTTTCCCGGAGCGAGCTAACATTAGCTTTAGCGCAGTGTTTGATGTAAAAGCTCAAGGACGCCAATACACATTATTAGAAATATTTATTACACTGAACTGAGCTGCTAGCAACTATTTTTCCCAAAAAATGGGAGTGCAGTTGAGTTAGAACAGCGAAACTAACAGCACACTGTTGATTTGCATCCAATACTGAACCACGGGGATGTTTTAAGCGCAAATCAACAAACCGCCCCACTCCCACTTTAAAGAACAGAAAATTAGTTACTTACTGATTTGCCGTTTTCTTGGCCGATGTAAATATCGAGCAGCCGCTGTAATTACGCCTACAGCGGGTAAGGAGTTAAACTGTCCGATCTTCTTCCAGCTCAATAAAGCGAGCTAGCCACTCACCGGCAACCTGGAGATGAACCTCCGCACTTTCCGCACCCTCCGCGTAAAGCGCCACAGCCCATCCCAACTGACGCAAAACAGCCTGCGCCCTCGCGATACCCAAGGCACTATTCTGAGCGGCGTAAAATGCCGGTAGTTTTTCGCCCAAACCCACAAATATCGAGACACCAAAGTCATGGACGCCTTCGGGTATTCGCCGACTGGACCCACCTTGCATCAATAATAATGTGGGGACCTTCTCTGCCGCAGCCAACTCAGCGAAATCCTGCACCCACAGATCCAGCTCCTCACGCGTCGGCTGAGGGGAGGGCATCTTTTCAACTACTTTTGTTACCGCCTCCTGAAAGTCTCTTATTATTTCAGTAAGAATCTGATTTTTATCACTAAAGTGCGTGTAAAGCGTGGATCGACGGGTGCCCGCCGCAGTAGCAATTTGCTCAATTGTCGTGGCCTCGATGCCCTGTTTAAAAAACAATTCGCGGGCCGTATCGCAAATGAGCGCGCGTGTCTTCGCCTTCTTGGGTGTTAAGGGTCCCGCACGTAGGTTTTCGCTTGACATATCAATTGAGCTCAATTTATATTGGACGTAATGTCCATTTATGGACACATAGTCCAAATAATAAATGCTGCGCTATGTTAGCGCCTCAGAGGTCAGCTTACAATGTCGAATCTCGAAGTTCGCAGGATCCCCTTCAACTTTGACGGTGCAGAGTTTATCTGGAACCCAGAAAACCCTGCCTTCTCAATAATGATGAATCAAATCACCTTTTTAGTGATCGGTTTTGAGCGATATTTATGCAAGGCAATACGTGCATCTGAACCGCTGATTACTGATCCTGTCGTGGCCGAGGAAGCAAAATTATTCTTCGAGCAGGAAGCGGTTCATGCCGTTGCACACCGGAAGCATGCAAAGGCACTTATTGATCGATACCCAGGACTCCAAGATGCACTGGACCGCACCATTAGCAGTTACGACCAATTAATGGAGGAAAAGCCGCTTGAATTTGCCCTCGCCTATGGCGGCGGCCTTGAATCCGTGTTCACACCGTTCTTCAAAATGATTCTCGACAATCGCGACGTGTTGTTCAGCGGAGGCGATTCACGACTGGCGTCGCTGTTTCTGTGGCATTTTTGCGAGGAGATAGAACATCGTAGCTCGGCATTGATGGTGTACAACCACGTAGTGGGTCGCTACGGCTACCGCATTAGAAATTTCCGAAAATGTGTGCGTCACGTACACAGCATTGCCGACATGCTGCGAGAGGAGTTCATCAAACACGTGCCCGGAGTGCCGGCAGAGTATTTTGAAATTGATCCGCTCGGAGCGGTCCCCCGATTGGATAAGATTCGGTCTATGTTAGGCGTTTTCGATTCGCAAATGCCTTGGCACAATCCAGAAAAGCAAGCCTTGCCCGCCTACTACGAAGAGTGGCTGTCCCACTGGGAAGCCGGGGCAGATGTGAGCAATATCTATGGCAAGCAGGCCGGAGCAATACAATGAGTGATGTGACGCCGCTCTTTCGCGAACTTAGCGACCAGATCGGTGGCTTTAACGAAGCCGCACTGAACAGTTGGATCCACATTTTCAACCCTTTCGATCTGTATCATTGGAGCATGAACGTGATCGAAATATTGCTTATTGCCGGCGCAGTCTGGGGCCTGCTCCATGCGATTAGTATGCGTAAAACCCAGGGCACACTGATAAATCTCGGGGTGTGGCTTGCCGCTGTCGTATTTATGTTGGCGATAGAAATACCAGTGTACTTTCCCCATAAAATTGGACTCGATCCGAATGCAATCTTGTTCATCCACAATGAATTTACGATTCAATTCTTCTACGATCGCGCACCGCTATACATTATGGCGCTCTATCCCGCGTTGATGTACAGCTGCTACGTCCTGGTCGATGAAATGGGCGTCTTTAGACAGCGCTGGGGGACCGTGATCGGTGCAATCACCGTCGGCTTTGTCCACCAAGGTTTCTACGAAATTTTTGACCATTTCGGCACCCAATACGGCTGGTGGATATGGAACTACACAAATTTTATTGGCTCTGTCGCCTCGGTCCCGCTCGGCAGCCTGTTTGGTTTTGCTTTCCTTGGCCCAGTCGCGCTGACCTTAGCTGTGCGCCTTGTGCTTGCGCCTTACTTGCAGAAGCAAGAAGCAAAAAAGCAACCTATAAACATAGCACTGTTTGCCGGGCTAACTATTTTGGCAGGCGTACTTATTCCGCTTATTCAAACCTTACTCATGCCCATTAACTATATGCGATTAATTTTTGAGGTGACACCACTCATCGAAGCAGTTGTGTGTTTTTCACTATTAGCGCTTGCGGCAGTGGTTGCGGTATATCAAATGAGCAGCAAGCCTAATCAGGCGACGCAGTCATCGCGCTTCGCCTACCATTACCTAATTGGTTTTCTAGTTATTTTTGCAGGATTGTGGGCATATGCACTACCGGACTATTTTGCCGCCGTAGACGGCAAAACGGAGCAAGGTCTCTTAGTTGGTTCACTGCCCTACACCATACTTTGCTTTGTCTCTTGCATATTTTTCATTTGGCGACGGCGACAAGCCCGTGCAGCGCAGCTTACTAATTTATCGTGAATATTAATAAGTTAATGTGTCGGTATAACGAATTCCTTTTTGCCATATTACCCGTACCAGGAGCCTAGTTCGAAAATGCACGGTGCAAAACTCGACGACAAATATTGGATACGCTCCCTTACCCACGCAAGCCTTGGCTAGCCCCAAACGATACGAGCATCATTAGAGAAACAGATTAGGCTTCCTTGAGGTTTTCTATTTCATTAACCTCGCCCGTCGTTCGTGGCCAAAATTCGGGGGCTAGCTGGTTAATATAAAATGAAAATTAACTCCATCTATTTAGTGAATAACTGCGATCCAAGAAAGACGGCCACCTTGCGCGAGATGCTTGTGCGATCGAGACCTATCGCAATTTTTATTTTTTTATTCAAAACGGTATCTAAAATCAAGGCCGTAGGTCCGAGGCCTTTCTCTAGATAGCAAGAAGCCACCGGTGTCGAGTGGCGCCGGGCTGCCCACCGTGCCGACGAGTTCGTTAGTCAGATTTTTGCCGAATAGCGCAACTTCCCACGCCTTTCCTGCGAGCGCTACTCTTAAGTTTGTTTTTGTATGTGACGCTTGTATTCCGCGAGGATCTAGGTCGCCGGTGAGGAAATGGCGACTGCGATAGCTCGCGTCAAGTGTTGCGCTCCAAGACAGGTTCGCATCAATAGTTCCGTCGTATCTCAGCGCAAGAGAAGATGAGTACTCGGGAGTCTGCTGGTTCCGTTTGCCGGTGAAGTCACAGGTGCCATCACGCGAACCGTCAGCTTCCTTTCCAAAATAGCAAGGGCCATCTGTGTAATCTAGCCATTCAAAATCGAGATAGCCGAGTGAGCCGCTGAGCATTAAGCTGTCAGTAATAAGGTAGCGGCCATCCACCTCAACGCCGCTGGTTCTTGCCTCACCGCCGTTGGTGACGAAATAGCCGAGTGCGCCGTCAAATACGGCCACTTGAAGATCGGTAAACTCAACGCTGTAGAAAGCAATATTTAGTTCGGCCGCACCATCAAGCAAGCTCGATTTCATGCCCAATTCTAGCGAGTTCGCGATTTCGTCGTCGAATTCAAAATTCGTACCGCCACCATCTGGCGTTGTATCGTCATTATTGTTGCGAGCATCAAATCCGCCACTTTTTGAGCCAGTGGCCCATGAAAAGTAGATCAGTAAATCGTCAGACCAATGGTTCTCTAGAGTGAATAGGTGCATTAACGAGTTTACGCTTCTAGAGCCCTTGAGCTGATGCTCCTCTACTGCCATCTGAGCGAATACGGCGCCAACTGCAGGGTTTACGGGATCTGTTGTGCCGCCCTCAAATACCTGCACATCTCGAAATCCCTTCTTTGATTCGTCAACATAGCGCAGACCGAGCGTGGCACTCCACTTGTCAGAAATATGCCAAGTGGCGCGGCCAAAAGCCGAAACGGCGTTCATTTCTACACCAAAGTCTCGGTATAAATCAGCGGCAACGAGTGGCGTGAGGACAGCTTCACTCCCTAGGTTTATACCCCCCAATCCCAAAGGAGGTAGCCCCGGATTAGCGAGAGTTCCGGCGCGGATGTTTAAACTAGCTGTTTCCTCATAGTGCATTTCAGACTGTTGATAAAAAAGCCCAAGAATATATTCAACCGTTTTGCCGGTAGGAGATAGCCAACGTAGTTCTTGGCTAAATTGATCATAGTCTTCGGCAAGATCAATTCCAGCGGAATCAAGGCGGCTAGCGTCGCCATCCAGTACTTCGATATTTTGATAGCCGCTATAGCCGGTAACGGAAACGAGCGAAGATTCGCCCATGCTGAAGGAGATGTTCAGGGCCACACCATCATTCGTTATGTCGGCATACTCGTTCTCGTTTGTGTCACGAGTTTCGTTCAGACCTTTGGGCCGTGCGTCTGCTTCTGTGAGTACGCCATAGTCAACAATCTGAGTATAAGCGCCATTGCGATGTTTGACGCTGTGCTCAAGCTTTAAGCCTATCTCTAGATCATCTGTTGGTTGATTAATGAGGTATAAGCGCGCGGCATGAGTATTGATCTGTGGTTCTTGACGATTTTGAGTAAGATTGTAGACAAAACCATCATCAATTCGCTCTTTAATGGCCAGTCGAGCACCGAATGTATCGGTGAGGAAGCCTGAGACTGTTGCGGTTAGTTCGTAGCTATCATCTGGCTTAATATGGCTACCCATTAGCAGCGCTTCAAAGTCCTCGGTTGGCTTTGCAGAGCTAATATTGATTGCGCCTGCCACGGAGTTTTTACCGAACTGTATACTTTGCGGGCCGCGCAGCACTTCAACTTGCGCTACGTCAAGAAAGGCGATTTGCGTTTGATAGGGGCGACCGAGGTGAATGTCGTCGCTGTAGATACCAACCGACAATTCAAAGCCCTGATTGGTACCGCCGCTACCTAAACCCCGCATATAAATCAGCGGTTGTAAGCCGGTGTCTATCAGTTTGAAGTTCGGTGCAAAATCAGACATCTCGGTTAGATTTTGAATTCCTGCATTACGCAATTTCTCGCCGCTGAGTGCGGTGACGGAGAGAGGCACATCAGACGCGCTTTCAACGCGCTTGGTGCCCGTAACCAGCACCTCCTCTAACATGGCTGAAGAACTAGGCAAGCTATTTAGTAAACCTCCACAGACCAACGCAGTTATGGCGCTATACCTATTACGAGCTACATTAAATGACATTTTCGTTGAATACATTATTGAGGGGTCCGCAAGTTATTTTATTGTTTGGTGTCAAAAGCCATCGGCCATCGAAGTTCGGCGCATTTCGATAATATGCTAGCCTTAACTGGTCTTTGGCCGTCATCAGAAATGATGATTGACTTTTATTAGATCCGTTCCTGCGATAGATACGGCTTGATCAACTTCTTTATTTAAAAACATAGTATCCATTTTAACGGTAGCGTTCGAACAAGTTTACAACAAGTGGCCATACGTAGAATGACTATCTCTCCATGAAAGGTAATCAGCGCCAGCGCGAAGCCTTAGCGGCCTTACCTGCCTACTTGAGTAAAAGCGACATCGGGTACACAGCCCTTGTTATGATTTTTCGGGACTGACGATTGCCCTCCTGCGCTCGCCCCAGCCGTAGAACTGGGTGACGGCCGGATGTTAATTGGCCTAAGTATCGATAAAATGGGCCCGAGGTTCACGAAAGCGTGTAGCGTGCCACGTTTGCCGATGCGAGATACTCCGCTGATAAGGATTCTTCTATCCCAGTCTCCCCGTAGCGCCAACTTCGCCCAGCCCGACACTAACGAGGAACCCTTTAGCAGACTTCATTCCAGCAACATTGCATTCGGAAATTTCACAGGACTACACAGCTTATCCCACTTGGTATAAAGCTAGCACAACTGCGGCATTCTCTTGAAAATGAAAAACTGCCTTCCCCCAATCACGTGCTGCAGCATCTCTAGTCATTCTGACGATGCAATCCAACATGACCCTTACTAATTGTTCTAAATGAGTCTAATTAGCCGCTATTGATCTACTCAGTATCCATAGATACAAGCTACTGAAAAAAGCATAATTCTTATAGAATAACGGTGTTCATATCGTAAAACCCACTTAAATTTAATAATTATAAAAATAGCGAATTCAACATTGATATAAATGAACGTTAGATAAAAAAATCTGACACGTCGGGTATCCGTGCCTAACGAAAGTGCGTACTACTAAAATCAAGTAGTAATTTTTAGTTAAATCGCAATCTACTAATAAATAAAACAAGCGACTAAAGTCATATTTTCCAAATCTAATCGTCTTATATAATTATAAATATTGGAAACTTCATGAAATTGATATCAAACGATAAGCTGTGCGTTTTGCTCTTTTTGACCTTCACCCATTCCACGTCCTTTTCCATGCAAGACAATAAGACTAGGGTACTTGAAGAAGTTATTGTCACGGCTCAAAAGCGCGCCCAGAGCCTTCAAGACGTTCCCATGTCGGTTTCAGCAATATCAGGTGATATGGCTACTGAAGCCGCGATTGTCGACGCGCAAGACCTAGTACAATATACACCCAACGTTAAATTCACGGCATCAAACCCGCAGTACAGCTCGACAATGATCCGTGGATTCGGATCGCCGCCGCTGGCAAGAAACATAGAACCTTCAGTAGGTTTGGTCATCGATGGGATAAGCTATGGGCGCAGTACATTTACCAACGACGGCGTGTTCGACTTAGAAAGGCTGGAAGTGCTTCGCGGCCCCCAGGGAACACTTTTTGGCAAAAACACCATTGCCGGCGTATTGAATTTCACCACAAAATCGCCGTCTTTTGATTCAGAAGGCTACGTCCAGGTAGCAGAAGAGGATCTCGATGGCAGACGCTATGAAGCCGCGATCAGCTTTCCCATTATTGACGATATTCTTGCTGCTCGCCTCAGCTGGCGAAAGCGCGAAAAGTATCTTGGGCTCTACAATACCGCGCGCAATGATGAAAAGGAGGAATTTAAAGATGAATCATTACGTGTACATCTTAATTACTTCCCTAGTGACGACATAGAAATTCAACTTATCAGCTTCACCACGCAGTATGAAGGCGTCGGAAACGGTTTCCAACATTCTTATCTTACCGAAACTGCACGAAGTACTTTTGAAGAGCGAGACCCAAGAATAGAAGATGACGAATTTAATGACACCCGCTCGTCCAACTCGCCAACATACTCAAATCGTGCCAGCGATTCTATTGCACTAAAAGCCGATATCGATATCGGCGACCTTTTACTGTTTCGAAATAGCATCGTTAGCGCGCTAGCGAGTTGGGCTAGAGTTGACACGCCGTTTCAATTGGACACAGACTTTAGTCCCGTCAATTCTGGCTATTTTCATACTGATGGTCCTGACAGATATACGCAAAAGCAACTTGAGGTACGTTACAGTGCGGATAGTCTTCCCCTTTTTGGCTGGGGAGAATCCATTGACTGGGTGTTTGGCTTATTCGCTGGTAGAGCCGAGTCGAATGTCAGTCAATCCACCTTCCTAGTATTCGACGGCTTGGTAGCACTAGCACCGGTAATGGCTGAGGGACGAGGGGTACCGCTACCATCATTTTTAGGTGCTTTATTTTCCCAGATTGGCAATATTGGAGTGACGCCCGGCGACGGAGAGGACTTCATTATCGAAACATCTGTCCATGTTAGATCAGAAACCTACGCGCTATTTGGGCAGGCTGACTGGCACTTATCACCCTCAGTCACTACGTCACTCGGTTTGCGTATAGGCACGGAATCGATAAACGGTGTGCAGTCTAACTATTCCGATTCTCCGGTGCCGTCAATAACCAATGGCTCAGAAAACTATTACGAGAAAGGGCGATTGACAGAAGACGAGTTCTCACCAAAATTTGCCATTAGCTGGTCGCCCGCAGACGAAATGACTTTGTTTACTAATATCTCAAAGGGCTTTAAGAGCGGCGGCTTTTCTGGTCCGGTAATCCACACTCGGTATCTGCGTTATGAACCGGAAGAAGCGCTGTCCGCCGAGCTTGGGATTAAAAGCAGGTTATTTCAAAAGACATTGGAGATTAATGCCACTGCTTACACCATGCAGTTCGACAACTTGCAGTTAAATGTTTTTGATGGAACAGCGATATTCACCACTAACGTGGAAGAAGCCGAGTCTTGGGGCGTCGAGTTAGACTTCCACTGGCTGCCACCAATGCGGTGGCTAACAGTACAGGGCAGCCTTGGTTTCAACGAAACAAAATACGGCAGTTTTCCCTGCGGCCCTACAACTTGGGATGACAGCGATGCATTGCCCGAATGCGGGCAAGACGCGCCACCGTCTCAAGATCTTAGCGGTAAGCAGCTGCCTTACAACCCGAAGATTTCCGCCAACCTCACACCTACGATTCGCTTTCCGATTATTCCCAGCTGGGGCATAGGTGGCATGTTCGCATTCGATATACTTTACCAAGGTGAGCATTACTTAGACTACGATTTAGATGAAAAGACATTTCAGGAGGCAACAGCCAAGCTCAACGCCCGTTTAGCGATTGGGCCAGAAAACAAGCGATGGGCTGTTATATTTAATGCCAAGAACTTAACGGAAGAACAGGAAAGGCTCATCGTGTTAGACGCAATACTTCAAGGTGGCAACTACATTGCGATTACTCATCCAGATGAAACTCAGTACTCCGTTGACTTTCGCTACAATTTTGGCAATTTAGATTAACCATACCGGGAACTGAAGTCGACGGCAGCCAGCTTGAGCCAACATCCAGTACCCAAGCTCCACGGAATGATTTGCGTGTATAAGTAGGTCATTCCAACAACGACACGTCGCAGCAGGTGCTATTTATCCTGTATATCTTCTCGACTACATGACAATTTATAAGACAGTGAACGGAGTAAAAATCGATTGCGTCGAAGAACAATCCTACATTATTTGACCTAGCATCTCTGCACCACGATCTAGGCACCAATAAACAGAAATCCCCCCCATCACCAATATAATGGCCGATTTAACATGCTGGTAAATAGGTATTGAGCTACGCTGCAACAGATAAAGTAAGCCGGCTACAATCGCTACGAATACAATTTGCCCTAATTCAATACCAATATTAAACGCGAACAGCGCGCCTACAACATCCCCTGACGGCAATCCTATTTCCTGCAAAACCCCAGCAAATCCCAGCCCATGCACAAGTCCAAAAACACTTGCCACCAACCACTGATGCTGACGAATATAATGCTTACGCTGTTCGACGTCAGTTCGACTCAATTCAACAGCAAGAATCAATATCGTCACCGCAATCGAAAACTCAACCAAGGCAGGCCAGTGGGGTACTAACTCAAGGCTAACCAAAGCCAAGGTGACGCTGTGACCGAGAGTAAACGCCGTAACGGTTTTCAGTAACGATCGCCATGAACCAGCAAGCAACAACAAGGCCGTGACAAAAAACAGATGATCCGCACCAATAAGAATATGGCTAATCCCTAAGCGAATATACTGCGTGAGTACCGAGGCTCCAGCAAATTCATCCGGAACAACAAAATCTGAATGATCGGCAGTAAGTATGTCCCGCTGAAGCTTTCCATTCAGCGGTTGGTAGAGGAGCATTGCCACCGTACGGCTCGCCGCCAATAATTCGATACGAAGTGTTTTTCCGCTGAGCCCACCCTCGCACCTAGTTGTCCAACGTCTTTCTATGGCGGTACTAACTTGTACAAGCCTAGCCTCAGCATCGCGGCAATTTTCAGGCAGGACCGGCCTTGGCGAAACGGCCGCATCGATAGGTGTACGCCAAATTACCGAAAAATGACTATTGTCTAGCTCGTCAATTTGTAAAAGAGAGGGTGCTAATTTATGGGCGAAAGAATTCACACTAAATAAGGATACAAACAGTAAAGTAAGAAGCTGAATACACACCCACTTTGAAGAACATTTGAACGCGTTCATTGCACACCAAGCCGGTATTTATCGCGCAACTTTGCAATATATGTCGTCAATGCCTGAGATTCTAATTCCCGAACATAATCTGCGACTAGTAAATTTCTTACCTCATTAAATGCGCGGTAAGACTCCCCTTCTAGCTCCGTTACTTTCACCAGATGCAAACCATAGGCTGAGGGCAAAGGTCCTAGCCACACACCGATCTTGTCATACCGATCATTTGCAATCACTTCGTCCATCAAGGCACTGATAAATTGTTCGCCAAACATATCGCGCAATTTAGGTAATTCCATTATCGCAAGGTCGTTACCTAGTAAAAATTGATCACCTAATGAATACGCCCGCTGGTCGCTTAAATCAGTCTCTGCCAAGTCGCGCTGCGCAGCCTGCACACGCTCCCCTGCCGCAGGATGATCTTGACTAAAAAACACATGCTTAATGGCGACACGCGGTGGCGTCTTCCATTGCCACGCTTGATCCGAGTAACGCTCATACAATTCGGTCTCGTCTGGGGCCGGTACAGGATGCGCCTGCGCCCGCCCCAGTGCTTTCATCCGCTGAATAAGGTGCCGACGGATAAGCTCATCACGTTTATGTAAGTCCTGCGCGATGGCCATAGCGATTATTTCGGATTCACTGCCCACAAAGCCCAGAAACTCAGCATTTTTTAATAAACGCTGATTCACCACAGGATCATCTACAAATATCTTATGGCGAATTGCCTCCAAAAAAAGAATTTCATCAGATATTTCTGCTTGTCGGATTGCTTCTCGCTGCTGACTATTTGGCGATACCCCATAGCGCTGCGCCCAGTCTTGATAAGCAATATCGAGCTGTTCGTCACTTGGACTATTAACCAGATAGGAGGCCCGCCACACCATAAAGTTATCGCCACACCACAGCAATAGTCCCAGTAGCACAAATCGTAGCACCGGTGGCAATGAAAATTTACATCGCATAAACATCACTTAGTTCGATCTTTGGTACAGGGCCAAAACAAATGTGTGCCTCCAATAAACTCTTTTACATAAAACTGATAAAAATAATGCCCAGAACCCCAAACACCACTTAGAAGCACACAAGTCGTTCAGGCTAACTGGGCAACACTCTTCAGTATTAGCCTAACCAGTAATGCCTGGCGATTTACGCCCACCTTTGTGAAAATCGACCGTAAATGGGTACGCACAGTGGCGTGGGCCATCGCCAATTGTCGGCCTACCTCTGTCAGGCTCAGCCCATCGGCTAACAACAGTGCAACACGGGCTTCTGTCGGCGATATGCCCAAAAGACTACTAATAATATCAACAGACGGCTCTGCGTAATAATCTGTATCTCGCAAAAAGACGATAACAGCCGGTGCCTCATGCTCGCTTATGCACGCAGATTCTTGCACCAAGCGAGCCACGACCCCTAAACCAGAATAATCATCACCCCTAGGGACGCACAATGCGTCAACGCGAGGACCTCCGTTACCGCGGACGCTGAGAAGATTCATCAAAAGACGCTGAAACCGCATTTGCATCACACTATCGCCAATCAACAATCGATCAGCCACTAGGCTAACCGGAGCATCCGTGTTGATCAGAATTTTGGCATTGTCATTACACTGAATTACCTTGCCATGCCCGTTTAGGACGAATGAAGAATACGATAATTTATTAATCACATCTGAATAGAGATTACGCTCTAAATAGATATTTTCTAGCCGATTATAAACAGTAAAAAACTGCGCAATATGCGCTGTTAGCGACGCAATAAGTGCCCGTTCAGCAACGCAGAAATTGTTTCTAGTAAGGCCTCGGCTTATTTTAATCACCGCGTGTAAATCGCCTGGCACAATAATGTCTACGGCATTGACATCATAATAACCCACCGATTTCAAAAAAAGATTATAGATTTGGCATTGAGCACCCGAACGAGCTGCCTTAGGTGGCGTGCCCACAGTAACGCCACCCAAATAAGGGCTAGTAACAGTACTTAAAGGTATTTCTTGATTATAGTAGTAGCGGATATTACCTAAACTTCGTCGACTAACAACGAGTATTTTTCCATTGTTACGATCATTCGTCGAAAGCAGAACCAGCGCCACCATTTCAGCCATAAAATATTCGGCTAGAACCGTAAGAAAACTCTGCACAGGATTCTTAGTCAAGAGGCATTCATATATATTCCCTACAAGCGCTTGATAAGCGACTGACTGATCTACATACCGTCGGTCAACAGCAGTTTCTTTTAGTTTATGCATAATTAGTCGACTCAATATGCACTGATAAATCAATTAGCGGCCATGTAGCCAAAGGCAATGTGGCGTGACTAGTTCAATATTTGAGCAAAGAAAATAGACCTAACGCGCTAAAAAATATACCCAGCATCGACGTCAATGCGAGTCCCCCTTAGGCTCATACCATATTGCCGATGTTATCGCGCGCTCTTGCAGCGTTGCCGGTTCGGGCGCGGCGACGCCCAGCGTAGCGGCATCGTAAGTTGTCCAGCGAGGAGTCGGAATTTCGATCACTCTGGCGTAGTAAAATGCCTGTGTCTGCGGGTCAAAATTAGGGTCTGTCCATACTGCCGACAACTGGACATTACCAATACTGTTCTCATAACTCGCTGTTTCAATATTCACCGTGTTACCAACTGCCGGAATAATTCCCGTCACAGCATTCGGTGTGCGCTGATCAGATAAGGCAACATCATAAATTTTTTCATGTGACTGACCACTTTTATCGACCCAGCCTTTTATGATCTGAATGCGATCAAGATTGGCGCTATCGGGATCCTTTAAAGCCCAAACCGCAAAGGTAGGCGCGTCGCCATGGCTAGCACCCATCATCGGTAAACGTCCACCCATTGGCACACCGCTTTTCTCGGCGAGCGCTACCGGGTCGCTGCTTTGCACCAAATCACTTGGATAGCCCCAGCCACCAAAGAACCGCACAGCGATACGAGGCCCCGATGTAGCATAGGTTTCCTTGCGGCGCATAGCGTCAAAAATCGATTCCCGGGTGTTTTCCTCGGCCCAAACAGCAGCGAGACCAGCCGAACCCCAACGACGAGAAAGCTGGTAGCTTTCGGGCAACAGAACGCTTTCACCTAGCCTTATACTTGCGGTGCCATCAAACAATGGAAGCTTGCCGTGATAATTATCTTCCTCTGCGGGCGTCGACGCGTTGTGGCTGTCTGAACTACCAATGACGCCGAACTGATAGGGGTTAAAGCCGTCACGGTGCGACATCTCAAGCCCCAGTCTCAGGGCGTCGCGGATATAGCCACCTTTTGGCGCTGCGTAGCGTAGCTTTCCTGAAAGTATTGTGTCGAATATTTCGAAATCGGCAAAACTGTCCTCAGGAGATAATGCAGGATGAGTTTCAGATTGCCCTTTAACCTGAAATATTTCACTCAAGGGTTCATTTAGCATTCGGCGCTCAGCATAGGCGCTGTCCAATGCGGAACCATCAAAGGCGACAGAATCGTACATCCGTCCCCCACTCACATTCCCATTATGTGGAATAGCGAGGTTATCCAAGCCCGATGCGCGCTGTTTTTCTAGTTCAGTCCAAAGATCGCGTGGGTCTTGTGACTCAATAGAGCTAAATGGCACTGGTGGCACCTTGCTGCCCCGATAAATGATGTTCCTATGGAGATTATTTTTGTCGGGCATTGACGACCATTCATACCCGATAAAGGTAGTAAAACGCCCAGGCTGATAATTGCGCTCCGCACTGTCGATTATTGTCTGCCAAGAATTCGCCGTGACCTGATCGCCGCCCTCGGCGCCATCAAATCTAGGCTTAAAAAGAACCATTGTGCGTATCCACGCGATGGTCGTGCGCAATGGGCTGTCTTCAAGCAATCGGGTTCTTAATGAGCGCGAGGAGAGCGGAAGTTCTGGATCCATATCGCGCATAATGCCCAAATATTCGGAGTGATCCGTAACCGCCGCAAAATCCAATGGCCTTCCGATTTTAATGCCGAAGCCTGCGCCGTGTTCAATTTCGCCACCGCGCGCAAAGGTATAGGCATCATCGGGCATTGCCCGAACGCCCATAACATGAGCATCTGTCGATAAACTGGTGTGAATATGGACGTCCCCCCAAAGCAGATTCCGTTGAGGGTTATTCGCTACAAGTGGCATCACTTGCGGCTGAACTGCCGTTGCGGCGTTAAATGCCGGAAGCATACCGGGATCTTCGACTGGACTGCAAGCGAGTAATACATAGCATGCAGCGATGCAAGTGCACGCCGAGCTAAAACGTCGAACTAGTGCTTTATCCATAAGAGTATTGATCCATTTTGCAATGCTCACATACCGGGTTTTAAACAACGAGGTTCAGTATTTTGCTCACTATGGTGATCAAAATACTGAACGCTAAATGAGCTTTAGATGTAAGTACCGCTTTAATCAGTCAAATCGGTAACTCACTTCTAGACCAATATTTCGCTCTTTACCCATTGTGATCGAGTTGCTGCCGAAGCCGGAGTAGACCGCACTCCCCGTTGCAACATATTCTTTATCAGTCAAATTATTACCGTAGAGCGCCACAACAAGCTTGCCGTCATCGCTCGGTGTCCAGGTAATGCGCGAAGACCAGGTACTAAAGCCTTTAATTGTTGCATCGTCTCTAAATTGCGCCAGCCCTGCCATCGCATCCCCGCCAATGAATTGATCATCTCGGGCGTTACGGCTTAACACTAAATCGAACTGACCGAAATCAGATGTCAGCAGCGTATACCTCGCCGACAAGTTGTACACAAATTTGGGGATGAACGGAAAGGGCTCGGCACTTCTATCTACTGTCGTGACATCGCCGGTGACTGGGTCAATACCTTGGTCGTCGAACTCAAGGAACTCAGCGTCGATATAGTTTCCTGAAGCCTTTAGAATAAAACTGTCACGAAGAAGCCAAGTCAGCTCAAACTCAACGCCACGCATTTGCGCTAATCCCGCATTATTAGTACTTATTTCAGGCGCCCCCAAAGAAGGTATATCAGCGACCACCACTTGAATATCTCGGTAATCAGAGTTATAGATTGCCGAATTAAATCGTAAACGTCGGTCGAAGGCGTCTAACTTCAGCCCTAATTCGGTGCTAATGACATACTCTGGCTTATAGTGGCCAATACCCGCTTGCAAGACATTAAATCCACCAGATTTAAAGCCTTCACTCGCGGTAAGATAAGTCATCATTGCATCAACATTAGTCAGCGCTATATTTTCTGAAATATTCCATGACAAACTCAGCATCGGCGACAAACGCTCAAAATCCACTTCGGCATTCTCACTTGCACCACGCGACAAAGCAATTTCAACGCCCTCTAACATATTAAATTGCGTCTCTGTCATGATGGTCACCGGCAAAGGAATCGGCAACGACACACCAAGAATCGGCGGTATTGTTTCAGCGTCGAATTGCATTATGTTAATTTTTCGTTCTTCATAAGAATAACGAAGACCTGCAGTTAGCTGAACAGATTGACTTATATCGTAAGCGGCTTGTGAAAAGACGGCATAGGAGGTGTTGTCGTAAGAGGTTACAGCGGCGTTATACACTCCGCGCACATAGAGGCATTCTTCGTCGAGAATTCCGCCTAGACTACAAAGCATACCGGGGGATGGCAGCCCGGGTAAGCTTTCAAAGCCAATCCAACCCTCCTTTGTTGACGCCTGCCCCTCTAACTGCTTATCCATCGACTCCCAAGATCCAAATATGCCGACGGTATAAGAAAGTTTATCCTCGAAGGCCAAACCAGAGAATTGCAGCTCTTCACCCAATGTATAGCGACTCCCATCTTCATCAAATACACCTTGACGGCGCAATTGATCGCGAACATGAGTGGTATTTCGAATGGCCAGCAGGTCAGTTGCGTCAAAATCGAAATCGCTGTAATTGTCGCCTTTCAACACATACGAAGTAATGCTCTTTATCGTCCCGACCGATGTATTCCATGTAAAAGTGGCGCCAAATAATGCATCGGTAGAGGTGAACTCGCCGCCATAGTTCTCCGTCGATACTTTGCCGGTTCCAATCAATGCCTCGGCATTGCTACATGCTTCGTTGTACGTCTCTGTTCGACCTGGCGCCCTTGCGTAACTCAAGGAACCATCAAGCGTCACTTGCTGACAGTAATGCGGTGGCATATTCTCATTTTGTTTATTGAAATAGGCGATGGTTTTTAAGGACATATCTTCGTCAATATCCCAAAGCAACTGCAATGCGGCCAATATCTTGTCGTCATCACCCATGGCAGCGCCGGTGTCCACATCCTCGGCATAGCCATCTGACCGTACCGTGCCTAGCGTCAGTTTTGAATACAATTTCCCTTCGATGAGCGGAATATCAAATGCCGCTTTAAAATCGCGCTGACCAAGGCTATCTATCTTAGAATTTATATTAACTTCAAATGCATCCATCGGATCTTTGGTAGTAACCAAGATCGCCCCGCCCACGCTATTCTTACCAAATAATGTGCCCTGAGGTCCACGAAGCACCTGCACGCTTTGCAGTGCTAGGGTATCGATCAATTGGCTGTCATTGCGCGCCAAGAAAACCCCATCCATATACACCGCCACGCCGGGGTCGGCTTGTACTTCATTAATGCGAACTTGGCCGACACCTCGAATTGAGAATGCCCCCTGCTTACGGCCCTCACGCTGATCTAGACTCGGAGCAATTTTTGCTAAATCAGCAATATTTGCAATGTTGTTTGCGGCCATTTCTTCTGTAGATACTGCGGTGACCGCCACAGGCACTTCCTGCAAGCTCTCATCCCGCTTTCGAGCCGTCACCACCACTTCTTCAATCTGCATCGATTTTTTTGTTTCTTCTGAAAATGCAATACCAGAAAATGCAGCGTTAGCGACGAGTACCGACAATAAAATTTTATTATTCATAAGTTCTACTACCCACAAAGGCAAATATAATTATAATTTTATTAATGCGTTCAAAATGCATAGAAATGACTTAAGCGGAAACAATAGCGTTCCTCACCATGTACTCGAACACGCTAATAACCGTCATCCCGCGAAAAGAATATACGAGCGATTGCCATCTTGATTAAGCCGTCTATTTTGGGCTTCTAAGCCTATATTATTAAAATTAGTTTAATTACTTTGCTGCCACAAAATAAGCCTCGTATTGTAATTTAAGTGTTTACAATAAACGTCCAATCAGCTCAGATCACATTACTCGAAAAATATGCAATACTGATGTGAAGGCGTCATAAATAGCAACGAGCAGAATACCGTCAATATGCTTACTCAAATCCTAATTCCCGTCGGTCTTATACTCATCATGTTCAGCATTGGCCTGGGTTTACAAGTATCCGATTTTAATCAAATCCTACGCCGCCCACGCGCCGTCATTACCATATTGGTAATGCAAATGGTGTTTCTACCCATAAGCGCATTCGTCATTAGCCTACTGCTTGAAATGCCACCCGAGCTTTGCCTTGGTCTTGTATTAATCGCCGCATGTCCTGGGGGCATCACCTCAAATATGCTCACTCGCCTAGCGAGGGGCGACGCCGCACTATCTGTCGGCTTAACCGTTATCACCAGTTTTCTCTCGGTGCTTTCAATCCCATTGGTGTTACAGTTGATATCGCCATTCATTAACGGTCAGGCGACGATAATTACGCTTTCCTTCTTTGATGTCGCAAGGCAAATACTCGTACTGACGGTCTTACCGCTGGCGACTGGCATGTTTCTTCGCACAAAATACCCTAATCAAAGTGCTCGCTTAGAGCCCCCTGTTGTTATGACCACATCACTATTCTTCTTGCTACTGGTGGCACTTACATGGGCAAATCAATGGGAGAACATCTTCGCCTCGCTCGCCGCGGTGGGAATTGCAGTCGCCCTGCTAATTGCCCTTAATATTTTCAGCGGCGCGGCTGTCGCTAAGCTCATGCGGCTTCGCGACAAAGAACAAACCACAATGCTGATTGAAATCGGCATCCAAAACAGCGCCATGGCATTCATGATCGCAGCCAATATACTCAATGACATGACTACCGCCATTCCATCGGCGCTATATTCGGTGTTCATGGTGCTCACAGGGCTCATTATCGTCGGCCTTCGCCGCCAAGCCGCGGCCAAGCAGATCAGTACTTAACGAGTTAGTAATCGGCGCAGCCAGCTATCGCTCTCAGCCCGCTGGCTTCGAATCAACAACAATTCACGTATCTGCGATTCAATACTGCTTGCTACTTTCTCGCGTATTTCTGAGAGCTGCTCCTTTGCAAGTTCCTGCCCGGCCAACTCCGCTAAGTCTATTGGGTGACCAACACTCATATAAAAACGCTGCGGCTTAGGGACCAGCGTCCCAAACAAACCTTTTGGCACCGGCGGCAATATATCGGCTCGTCCACCATCGGCAAGAAAGCCTAGTTTTATAAGGAGTTTACCAAGCGCCGAGCGGTACAATTGCTCGCTTTCCATATAGCGACCGTAAAATTCATCTGGGCCAATCGTCGCAAAGGGCAGTATCGTGTAACCATGCTGTGCAGCCAGTCTGACAAAGCCATAGCGCTCCTTCCACTTAAGTTGGTAGCGCTCCACGGCAGGTTTATTAACTTCATATGACCCACCAGGGAATACCATAAGATCTTTACCTAATGCCATCATCGCCGCGCATAAGTCTGGATGCCCCAATATCCCGCCCTGATTTATCATCATATTACGCATGGTGGCGTTGCCAAATAGCACTTTGTCGCCCATCGCTCGTACCAGGCGACCCGACTCATGGAGGATGGTCGATTGAATCAAGGGAACATCTAAAGCAAATAGCGCATGATTTCCCACTAGCAGTACCGGTTTACTCGGTATATTCTCGCCACCAATTAATGTCGGCAAAAAGAACGGTCGTAATATTGAATACAATTTAGAATGACGGGTTCTTGCGTTAGTTTCAGCCGAGAGCGAGTCCGTTAGCATCGCATCAAGATCAATATCTTTATCGACCACTGCTTTACTCACTGTAGGTGTCTCCGCCGACGCCGTGGCATCAGCTATTTTTTTATTTCTCACTCTTGGCTCACAGAAAAGCGCACCCACAAGGCAATAATAAAATCGACAATGTCAGTTACTGTTTGGCAATACCAATTACATTCGCTAGTAAACAAATCACCTAGTGACACTGATATTGCAGGGTTAGGGGGAATCACTCCAACACGCCGCTGGTAGGCTCGATAAAAATCGATCAACTCATTTAATTTTTCTGGATTTTCCGCGGCAATATTGTGGACTTCACTAGGGTCATGACTCAGATCATACAATTCCCATTTCCCGTTCCCCAAAGGCGGCCGCATATTAGTCGCCTTCCAACGGTCTGACACTACCGCACCATGGCCAAAAAGCTCCGTGGCGAAAGTCCGACTAATTTCTTTCTTAGGATCCCGCCAATTTTCTAACAGTGACCGCCCTTCCGGACGAATTTTATCGGCAAAGACTGCGCTTGCCTCCGTGTCGATACCCGCCAGCGCATACAGTGTTGCCGTCAAATCAGTAATATGTGAGACCTGCTTGGATATTGTATTTTTTCCGAGCGAGGGGCCACGAACAATAAGAGGTGAACGTATACCGCCTTCAGCAATGGCACCCTTATACAATTTAAAAGGTGATGCAGAAACCGCCGCCCACTCTCTGCCTAAATAACTGTGGGAGCCACGTCGGCCTTGTTGATCAAGGCTCTGTGCGTACTCGTTTAAATACCAGTCGCGGGTGTTTCCGGGGTACGATAGCGGCGTCGCACCGTTAGCGCCATTGTCGGAGAGAAAAACTATAAAGGTGTTTTCTAAACGTCCGCTACGCGCCAAATCATCGATTAAGCGTTGAATCTGCTCATCCATATATTCGACCATCGCAGCGTAGATCTCCATCGGTTTACTCGATGTTTCACGCTCTAGTTCATCCATCATCGACCAGGGCTTGATATAGGTCGGCAAAAACTTAGGAAAAGTCGGCGGTGTCCACACTTCGCTACCACGCGGAATCAATTTTCGCTTTGTTAGCTTATGCGCACGCATCGCCCGGAGCGCCGCGGGTCCCTCGTCATACACACCAGCGTATTTATCTAGCCAATCATCGGGCACTTGCAGTGGATCATGTGGCGCGGTGTAAGCAACATAGGCAAAGAACGGGGTTTGCGCGTCCAGCTTAGCTAAATAGCCAAGCATTTTGTCGGTGTATGCTTTAGAAGAATAGAAATCGGCGGGTAATTTGACCCGGCGACCGTCCTCCAGATAGCTCGCTTTATCTATACGATACAAGGGTGCGGCATCACTGAAATGACTAGCGCCACCCTCTATTAACGAGAAGGAACGGTCAAAGCCACGATTACTAGGATACTGGTTTGGTTCTTTGGCCAAATGCCACTTACCGCTCATCAAGGTAGTGTAGCCAGACGCCTTTAGGGCCTCCGCGATAGTGACGACATCGTCGCGCAGCTGACCTAAATACGCATCAGAGTGTAATTGGTTTTCTGACTGAACGCCTTCCATCGTCCCGAGGCCAGCTAGATGGCTATCGACACCGGTCATAAGCATTGCACGAGTAGGAGAGCAGGTTGGCGCCACGTAAAAATTCGTCATTGTGACGCCGCTTTCCGCCAAAGCATCAATGGTGGGGGTACGAATTTCGCTGCCAAAGGCACCAATATCAGACCAGCCCATATCATCGGCAACAATAACAATAAAATTAGGCTGCTGAGGCACTGCTGCGTATACATGACTAGCACATAGCAACGCCATAAGCGCATGTAGACGCAGACCCTGTCGTAGAGCTCGATATATCAACAAATAACCCTCAAGGACTGTTCCACAAAACCACCGCACCAACTAGGCCCATACCGGCTCAAAGCCAGCATGCTTTTCAAATACAATCGCCTAGAGACCTAGCACTATCCGACATTACATCACTACCGGATTAAGGTTCTTTATCAAGGTATCACAGCGCGCACTAATCATCTGCTGATGGTCTTCCAGGTAGGGTCTGATCCAGAATTTGTCATTGCAAATGCCGTCGTAACACGCATCTGCGACTTCTTCGGGCTCGGTGAGCTTGAATTCGATATTTGCGCCGAGTGCCGATTTTTTCAGATCCTCCATCGTCATATAGTCTTCTACCTTCACGTCATCTTGAAACTCCGCCTGACGATTGCGCTGAGAGGCGAGAATCTGGGTATTAACCATATGCGGGCCAGGAAACAATAAATGAACCTTAAGCTTTTTGGACTCCTTCGCTAACTGGGCATACAGCACCTCAGTAAGACTTGTTACCGCCGCCTTAGAGGATGCATAGATTGGCGTTGTTGGAAATGCAATACACCCACCGTTAAAGGAGGTGGTATTAACGATATGCCCCTCTACTCCAGACTCAAGCATTCGTGGAACAAAAGCGCGGATGCCATTCGCGATACCCATCACATTTACCGAGTATCCCCAACTCCAATCCTTGGCCGAGAGATTCCATATTTTCCGGTCGGCTTCCTTTACACCAACACCCGCGTTATTACACAAAATATGAACCTTAGAAAATTGCTCGTATGCCTTAACCGCAAGATTCTCAACTGATTCGGCGTTAGTGACATCTGCAACCACGCCGATAGCAGTAACACCTGAAGACGCCAACTCACTAACCGCTTTGTCTAACGCCTTTTGTTCAATATCCGCAACAACAACGTTCATACCCGCGCGGCCAAAGCGCCGACATAAGGCCAAACCAACGCCACTCGCACCGCCGGTCACGACAATCGTCTTTCCAGAAAAGTCTTGCATATTATTCACCCAATAATTCCTAGCAGCGCTTTAAAAACGTTGCATCCACCATTTTATTATTAACTACGACATTACAATGCAAACTTGTGGCCCCAATGGCTTGGCAAAGTAGTTTTGGTTGGAGTAAAGTTTTCCCAATCCATCAGCAGGCCATCGCATCCAAACTCAAGCGGAAAATCACCTGGTGTCATCATGTAAAACGACAACATATTGTCATTGGTATGACGCCCTAGCGTTGAGGTTATTGGAATTTCTCGTTCGATTACGCGCTGTAGGCACTCACCGACTTCATCTATCGTTTTCACTTCGAGCATGAGGTGGATACAACCCGCAATACTCTCTCCGCCAAAGAGTGCAACCGAATGGTGGCGAGGATTATTCACATGCATGAATTTCAAGGCCAAACCCGGCTCTTCTGGATCATCACCAAACTTAAAGTGCATATAATCAGAATCACCAAAGCCAAGTACGTTCTTATAAAAAGCGTGTGCTTCCTCTAAATTTACAGCCGGCAAAACCGCATGACCGAATCCAGAGCTACCATTCATGCCGGTTTCAAAACCCGATATCCCAAGCGGCGACACGAACTTTACGTAATCTAGATCAGCGCCATAGTACAATTCCAGTGTATTACCCGCTGGGTCATTAAACCGAACGAAATCGAGAACCCCGCGCATTTTTAGCTCCGCCGGTGAGCCCTTGCTATAGTGAGTACCACTTGACTCCAACTCAGCAATAGCCTGTTCAAAATCATTTTTATCATATAGTTCTAAGCCAATTAATTGCAGGCGATTTTCGGCTCCAGGTAAAACGGCGAAACGAAATGGCCGTTCGTCAATTTTAAGAAAAACATTCTCGTCGTCATCTTCGGCGGTCACATCCATCATGCCGAGGACCTCGGTGCCAAACACTCGCCATTCATTGGGATCTTTAGACTCGATAAATGCGTAACCTAAACTCCGAATATTCATTGCATGTCCACCATATTAAGCCGCGAAAAATTCCAAGCATTCCTTATTGAAAAGATCCTTATGCTCAACCATTACCCAATGACCGCACTCAGATACAATAACAAACTTAAGATTGGCACAATTCTTAGCAACCGCCAGAATGCCACTATCTGGCATCATGCGTTCGTTCGCCCCCCAAAAGGCCAACACGGGACAAGACAGCTCCTTCAGGCGCTCCGCCAAATAGGGAATCTGCATGGTAATCATCACGTGACCATTCATCAGTTCCATAATTTGAAAACGCTCAGCGACCAACTCATCAGTCGCATACTTGGGGTTGTACATCAAACCAAAGGAAAATAATTCCTTCATGATCTCAGGTGTAATAGGTTCACCAGAACCATAGACCTCAAACATTTTTTGCATGCCGGGCATAGCAAAGTACTCTTCGGTCTGACTCATCCCACCGGGCGCGAGTAGAACCAACTTTTTAACTAGATCTGGGTACTCCAGCGCCAGCCCAGTTGCGACCGCGCCACCTAGCGAATTACCGATGACAAAGCATTCAGTAACGCCGGCTAGATCTAGCGCCTGCTTCACGCACTCCACAAAAAAGGACAGCGGATGGTCAACATCATCTGGCTTATCAGAGAAGCCAAATCCGATTAAATCCAAGACAATACAGCGATAACCTTGCTCAGCAATAGTCAGGTAGTTCTGCTTGAAATTACTATGACCACTCGCCCCGGGACCAGAACCGTGCAAAAACACCACAACAGGACCTTCACCCCTATCAATGTAATGAATACGATAGCCGTTCGGGCAAATAGCATAATTCTCGTCTGGCAAGACACCGTTCAAAGCCATTTTTATTATCCTTTTATAATATCGATTACGTTTTTATTGCGATTGCAGCAGCAATACCAGCGTGCTCACCACCACTACAATCCCAGCTCAGTGCTTTCGTGACCAAATAAAACACCACCGAGATTTATTTCAAATGAATCGGAGACATTCGCGACATGTGCCTGACTGGCCAGCATGTCGAGGTGTTTGGCAAGCAGCGCGCTTTTATTGCGTATTGACCCAGACCCCGATGCTTTAAGCATCTTTGAAGACAGTGCTACACAGCGATCAGCGACTTTGGCGCTCTCATAGCGAAACCGAGCACGCTCAGCCATGCCAATTTCGACACCAGTTCTAGCGCTGTCTAACATCGCCTCAAAATTGGCAATCATTGTCAGTTTCATTGACTCTACTTCTGACTTCACTTGCGCCGCTATACGTTTAGAATCTGCGTCATCGCGCATCATAACCCGCCCGGCTATGCGATTATTAGCAACGTGTATATAGTCGTCTAGCGCCGCTTCTAAGGTGCCCAAAGTGGCAGTACATACCGCACGCGAGAACACCTGCATAAAGGGCAATTGATACAGCGGCGGTTTGTTCTTGTGCTTATTAGTTATTACATCGTTAAACATAAAATGTGTTCTGTGCTCGGGAACAAACACATTATCAACATCTATGTCATGGCTTCCGGTACCTTTTAGACCCACAACGTCCCAGTTTTTAATGATCTGGTAGTCCTTTCTTGGAATCAAAAACGTTCTGTAATTTTCCATCTCCCAAGAACCGTCCTCTGCCGGCGCGACGCCACCAAGGTAGACCCAATCACAATGCTCACATCCGCTAGAAAAGCTCCAGCAACCACTCAACATAAACCCGCCTTCAACACGCGTCACCAACCCTACCGGTGCATAGGAAGACGATATCAATACACTAGAATCAGTTGCCCAAACCTCTTTCGCTGCCTCAGGGTCAAACAAATTTAGCTGCCAGTTGTGAACACCGATAACACTGAGCACCCAGGCCGAAGACATACATGCCTTAGCAATTTCGATCACTACTGAGTAATAGACCTGGGGGTCCATTTCGTAACCGCCGTAGGCCTCGGATTGCAATATTTTAAAGAACCCAGCCGCTTGAAAATCGGCAATCGTTTCTTCCGGCACCTTGGCATTCAAAGCGCACTGTGCAGCCCGCTCTTTTAGCACAGGCTGGAGCGCTCTGGCTCGCGCCAGTAGCTCATTGGCGCGAGGCGAACCTAAGCTGCGCTTAGTCGACTCAGAATTACTTTCTGGCATACTCGTCATGTTAAACTCCCACTTCTATTATTGATGGTCAGTGAACGCGGCTTACTCCTGACCGTACTTATTTTCGTGTTATCTAACGATATTACTATTTTCTATATCATCTACCGTTTAGTAGTTGATAATTCGTAGAATAATAATCAAACGATTTTTACAGATTCTTCAATGTCAAAATCATAAAATTGGGAAAAGTATTTCCTAAACTGCATAATTGGTCCGTCGCCATCACACAATATCGGTTTCACGAGATGAAATTTGTTGTGCCAAATCGGTATATCACCTTCAAGACCTTGCTGCCCATTAGTCGTTGCAATGGAATACTCCATAATATTGTCTAGATAACTTCCTTTCTCATGATTTGGGTAACTATAGGAGAACCGAACCTCGACTTTCTCCCGCGTCACAGGTGTCACCAACACCTGCACAAGATAGTCGCCAACACCACTAAAGCGCGTCCATTTTTGCCCGGCGCCGTTTTGTACTACACTGACACTTACCTCGGTTTCTTTAACTTCACCATTCTCGTCAGGAATCATATGACTGCCAGTAACAAGACTGCGACGGATATGGCCGTCGTACTCTGTTTTGCCTAGCGGCACGGCTTCCATTTTATGTACAAACTGAAAGTGCGCGACATCCACACCGTTCTCTGCAATCTCTTGCGGACATGAATCAAATTCCCAAAAGTAGCGTCGATTTTGTACCCAGCTCGTATCATTGGTTTCAGCTAATTCAATGACCTCGTATTCCGGCTTAGCACCGTTAGGGTGATACCAGGCCCAGATAACACCATTTTTTTCACAGACTGGAAATGACTGCAAGCATGGCTTACCTTCCCATTTAGGCGGTATACGCGACGCATAGGGGATTTGTGTGATCACCCCCTCGGTGTCGTAATGCCAGTGATGGAACGGACACCGTATAGACTCGCCCTGTACCGTACCACCGTGACCAAGGTGTGCACCTAAATGCGGGCACACAGGGCTCGTTAAGCCAAGTTTTCCCGATGCAGTCCTAAAAAGAACCATATCGCGTTCAAAGTAATGAATATTCTTAACTTCATTAACCGCCAACTCATCACTAAAGCTCACACAAAACCAGCCGTAAGGCATTGGCATAGGAAAACGCTCAGCCACCCTGCTACCCTCCGTCGTTATTATTTTTCTGTTAAGCGAATACCGATTTTAAGGGCCCGATACGCGCTGCAATTTTATTAAGCTCAGTTTCGTCTAAGTTATAGCATTCAATCGCATTGCTACTCAGCATCAACTTAAGCTCGGGCTCCGGAACACCTTTTAAATAGCGAACCATTTTGTCGTGCGTATTCGGCCAGCTTCCTTCAGGGTGCGGATAATCAGTCCCCCACATGACATTATTAATGCCGATCTCATGCCGAACGGCTGTTGAGCCCTCATCAAACAAGGCCGACGCCCCTACCCATACATTGCGCTTAAAATACTCACTTGGCGTCATGGTGAGGTTACTTCTAAAGTCGCCGAGCTTCCCAGATGTGTGCTTAACCGATGCCCGCACATCCATCAGCTCCATCAAATGCGGTATCCAAAATTCACTTACCTCAGTCAAAGCAAACTTAAGCCGTGGAAAGAGCTCAAATACACCACCAAAGATCATAAACCACAGCGGACGGGCCGCCCACCACGCAAACTCAGTGACAAACACACCAATAGCACCAGGCAGCGTGTAATCATAATCTGGTGAAGGACCTGAATGGGTATGAATTACGATTCCATACTCCTGGCAGTACTCCCAAATAGGGTAATATTTAGGGTGATTATAGGCATCTCGATCGCCCATTAGCGGCGGAATTAGAATTCCCCGAAACCCATTTTTGTGGGCCCATTTAATTTCATTTAAAGCCTCATCCACATCATAGAGCATCAACACAATAGCAACGCCAATTCGACGAATTGGGTCTTCTTTCATGAACTCCGCCATCCAACGGTTGTGTGCTCTAGCCCCCGCCCACTGCAATTCAGGGTCAACACCCCATGGCCGCAAACCTAAATCGGCACCAAATGGCGGCGCGTTCATTTCGGTAATTCCGTCTGGGAACAAAACTTCAGCCGCAACGCCGTCTTTGTCTATCACCTTGTTGCGCACTGCGCCATCCCATGCGCCAGACAAATTATCTTCAACTTGCTCACGCCATTTGTCATTAAACTCAGTGAGCAACAAGAATTCTTCGGCCTTGCGAGTCTTTTCCCTTTGAATAGGCAATGCTTCGTCAAACGCAGCATGATATTTAGATTCAAGATAGTCGCGATAGCGTTCCATTGGGAGCCCAGCATGACCATCGGTTGATACGATTAAATAACGATCCATTTTAATTATTCTCTATTAACACCAACATGCTCAAACTATAGAGCAGGGGATAACAGCCGAGAAGAATCTAAACGTAATTACATTGTTCACAACCAAGAGCCAATAAAGCTGGAATGTAATCTAGAGAGGAGCCAATGCGGAATTTTCCATTTTTAAACTCATCGACATCACTTAAAGTATCGCAGTCTGCAATTTTATTTATTGTGAAATCAACAAAATTTACTTTACTATCATGACGCAATCATTTTCGCGCGTTCGCTTCGTCGGCTAGGCTTGTGGAGCGAAAAAACAGCATAATCATCGTCCGAGAACGCTCAGACACATAATAGTGAGCGCATTTCAAAAACTACAATTGGAGCAATGCCATGAGCGAAGTTGATTCCTGCAGCGAACTATCTGGACGAGTGGCGCCCGTCGTCAACAGAAATCGCTGCGAGGGCAAAGATGCTTGTGTAGTGGTATGCCCATTTGATGTATTTGAGATCGCGAAAATATCAAAAGAAGAGCGGGCTAAATTGTCAATAATCGGAAAAATCAAGGCATTTAACCATGGCGGTATGCAGGCATTTGTCATAAACCCCTCGGCATGTCATGCGTGCAAGCTTTGTATTGATGCCTGCCCAGAAAATGCCCTAAGCCTGCAGCCCTACACACCGTAGCGCCCCGCTGGAATAAGACAACCGCTAGGCGCTTGCCAACAGGCACCCAGCGGTACTAGTGAGCGGATATTCCCCTCATGGCATTAGGAGGCGCGCTTACCTTCAACGGCATTCTTGCCCATTGGACCGACCTTTACAGTACCGGTAAACGCATCACCGTCAACCAAGACATCAAATTCAAGATCCATAGAAATCGGCTTAGTTACACCACAAAGCCAGGTCGCCTTATCACCATCAACCTTGCCTTCTCGCATCGGGATACTTCCCATTGGCGATTGAATCTCACCACTCAGATCACTTCCAGAAAGACTTACATTCATCTTTCCTTTCTGCTTTCCCATTGGGGTATTCAACACAACATCCCAAGACCCTTCAATACTCATAGTGCTTCCTCTTTTATTTTATATATAATTTTAAATAAAAAATTTAAGTAAAACATAAAGCGCTGTTTCACCAATTTTTCACCTCACTAACTCACACAGCATGAATGCCGAATGAATAATTTACTTATAGACTAGTTAAAACTTGTGAAATAAATTTTTATTATCCAACCATGCTTCGCCAACCATGCTTTTGCATAGAAAATCGATAAAGAACCTTATTTTTGCAGAAAGGTGCTGATTGCCAGAATATACCGCCCAGGCGGTACGCCAATAAAAATTCCACGGCCTCGGCAGTCGAATCAATTCACCCGAAGCCACTTCGTTAACCACAAAAAAATCGGGAAGCTGAACAATTCCAATACCTGCCATTGCGGCAGCCTTAAGCGCTGCACCGTCCTCACTAATCCAATTACCAGCCACACGAAGCTTATTTACATCTCGTTGGGCACTAAAATGCCAGACCCTGTCCGGAGTGCACAATGAATTGTAATGCTGCAAATCTTCGATATTTAGTGGCATACCGTATTCATCCCAATATGCCGGTGAGGCATATAAACTCATGGTATAACCGCCTAATTTTCGCGCCACAAGAGACGAATCTTCGAGTTCGCCATAACGTATTGTTAAATCATATCCTTCAGCAATTAGATCAACGTCCCGGAAACTGGAATGCACGGTTATCGACATTTCTGGGTGCAGTCGCGCAAAGGAGGCAATGGCGCCGGCCATATACTGCACACCAAACCGGCAATTTATAGCGACCTTCAATATGCCCTTTGGGCTATTCTGCATCTCGGATATGACTGACTCGAGATTTTCGAACCGGCGTGAAAGTGTAAGACACTCTTGATAAAAAACCTCACCCACATCAGTCAACGCCAGCTGCCGGGTCGAACGCTGGAGCAAACGCGCATTTAATCTATCTTCAAGTTTGCCAACCTGCTTACTAACGTAAGATTTAGACACACCAAGCTTTTCGGCTGCCGCAGTAAAACTACCCGTCGCCACCGACTGAACAAATTCGTCGATACCATCCCACCTACCAATTGAAGAACTCACAAATTTAGACACATGACTCCTTTTGGGGACGATTCCCAGCATTACTTTTAGTCAAACTCTACATCACTATAGCTAGGATTCTCGCCATTAAGCACCGCGTTTGTCAAACTCCTGTAATAGCCGCTGAAGGGATGCGTAAATATCCAAAATTTATTGTCTTTTATTGCATCAAAAACGATATTGGCGCAGATGTCTGGGGTAATAAAGTTAGGGTCGCCCGCTACCGTCGCCGCATTCGCCTCTGCGATCATTTCGGGGGTAGCTGTATCACCAAGTGCCCGAGAAATAACCCCTTCAGCAATATTCGTCGCCACTGGACCAGGGCACAATAGTGAAACGCCAATTGGCAGGCCCTGCAATTGCAATTCAACACTTAGACACTCGGTAATCCCACGTACTGCCATTTTTGACGCGGTGTACTGCGCCATACCCGCCGCCGCTACCAAAGAACCAACGGAGCCCGTGTTGATAACATGCGCCTCGCGTTCAGCCGCAACCATGGTCGGTAGAAACGCATTAAGCCCGTTAACCACACCCATAACATTAATAGACAGTAAGCGTTCCCAATCTTCTACACTCTGCTCCCAACAGCAACCGAGGCTAAGAATACCTGCGTTGTTAAACAGCAGCTCGATCGATTTAAACCGCGAGAAACACTCATCCGCAAAGAGCTTCACTGCCGCCGAATCCGACACATCTAACTTTTGGGCATAAACACCTGCGCCAGCGAGGCGGAGCTCTTCCGCCAAGGTATCGAGTGCCGCCGTGTTCATGTCGGCGACGCAAACATTCATCCCGAGGCTCGCAGCTTTAACCGCAAGGGCGCGACCTATACCACTGGCCGCCCCAGTTACAACAGCAGTTAATCCCTCAAAATTGTCCACAATTAGTCCTCATAAGCTAAATTATTATTTAAATGAGCTTTCCGGATTCGAGTAGCCACCCGACCACGGAGCGTACTATCAACTTGCAGAATATCGAATACTGCTTATAGAGTAGTCGTCAACAGCAGTTACCGACAAATGAAATCCGCGCAGCAACACCAAAGCTCTAAGGGTTTAAATGCAACTACAGTAAGGTTTCAAACCCTAGCACAACATTGGCGCACCATTTTAAGTCGCCGCACTTGCTATTATTCTTGATCATCAATTTTCGCTAAGCACCGGCATTAGCAGCCTAGGACTTTAGCCCGAGCCCGACACAACAGTAAAGCACTTGCTGTAAACACATTGTCGCCAAATAGCGCCCAATCCCTGACGTTTAATTGGCACCGAGCTGCGAACAGTCATATTACGTTTGATCTCTTATTGCCACTCAGATCAGGTGGTAGTATTTCCGGCGTCGTCTATAGAAAGCGACGGTGGCAATTCAATGTTCGGCGCACTGCGCACAGCAACAAGAAATTCACACAAGAATAAATACGCTGATAAGAGGCCTTTTAAACATGACAAATACCACTCATGCCCCCTTAACAACACCCGGCGAGATTGCACAATGGCCAATGTTAAAAATTGTTTATCGCACAGATAAGGAGGCCATCGCTAAACTACTGCCGCCAGGTATTGATGCTGGCGAAACACCAAACGTAAATTTGACGGTATACAACCTGCCGGTAAACGGCGAACCTGAGTACGGTGTGTTGATTACGGTCAATGCCAACTACCAAGGCCAGAGCGGGGAATATGCAATTGGCTACGGAATTGACCAAGAAGCAGCAATTCATATAAGTGTAATGATGAATGGTCAGCCAAAATTTCCAGCGACCACCGAGTACTACCGTCTTGGACCAGACGTTACCGCCAGATGCCACCACCAAGGCTATACCTTCCTTGAGTTTAAGGGGCTTGTAGGCGAAGAGGACCCAATCAACGGCGACCCTGAGCGGTTTGAATGGTGGACTAAATATTCTCGCCAAGTTGGTGGTGGCGAAGGCTATGACTTCCCTCCACACGTAGTAAAAGTGCACGGCAAATACGGGCCCGGCTACAGGCTAGCGGTGACAGGTAAACTTAGCTTGCTAGAGAGTCCCTGGGACCCAATCGCTACCTTGCTGCCATTGCGTGAGCAGATTTCTTCTCACCTGTGGTGGCCCGAATACCGCAGTCGCGAAGTCACGCTTGCTGGTGAACTTGATCCGAAAGCCTTCTGGCCATTTGTCGACACAATTGGCGGCAGTCGCTGGCCAGGACAATTGGGCGCTCCGCCAAAAAAATAGATCGTCTGCACCTTGCCGTGCAAAAGATTGCGCGGCAAGGTGATTCATCTTAAATCACCCCACACGTATATCGCACGGCTAATTCTGCGTCAGTCTCAGTAGCTCGCAACCCCTCACCACAGGGCGATCTATGAATCTGCTCAACAACAAATAGTAATAATAAAATATGGAAAACGCATACTTACAAATAATCAACGCAATCGGTGAAGACCCCCAACGCAACGGCTTAGTCGATACGCCACAGCGCGCGGCCAAAGCCATGCAATACCTTACCGAAGGTTACGAAAAATCATTGCATGACGTTGTCAACGGCGCACTATTTACCGCAGACTCAAACGAAATGGTTATTGTATCCAATATTGAACTGTATTCACTTTGTGAACATCATCTACTGCCATTCATTGGCAAGGCGCACGTGGCATACATTCCAAATGGCCAGGTACTGGGTTTATCAAAAATCGCACGCATCGTCGATTTGTACTCAAGACGACTGCAAATCCAAGAACAATTAACAACCCAGATAGCGGATTCGATCATGTCGGTCACAAACGCGCTGGGGGTTGGCGTAATCATCGAAGCTAAACATATGTGCATGATGATGCGCGGCGTACAAAAGCAAAATTCTGTTATGCGAACGTCGGCAATGATTGGCGAGTTTAAATCAAATCAAGCAAGCCGAAACGAGTTCCTCTCGTTAATTAGTCATTAAGGGGCGATGACATGGAATGCGTATTGGTCACAGGCGCATCAGGGTATGTCGGGCTACACTGCGTTGCGCAATTATTAGCACAGGGCTATTTAGTAAAGGGCACCGTTAGGTCTTTAAATAGAGCGGCTGAAATACGCAATTCACTGTCAAACGCCAGTATATGTCATAAAAACCTCTCATTGATCAAAGCCGACCTTACCGAAGACACCGGATGGACGGACGCTGTCGAAAACTGCGACTATGTATTGCATGTTGCATCACCGTTCTTTATCGGCGAACCCAAGGACCCAAATCATTGGATAAACATAGCAAGTGCAGGAACATTAAGAATAATGCGTGCCGCCAGCACCGCGGGCGTAAAAAAGCTTGTACTCACATCATCCTGCGGTGCAATTACCGAAAATAGAGGCGGGCTAGAACTATTCAGCGAAGATGACTGGACTGACCCGACACTGGCGAGAGTTTCCACCTACTTTAAAAGTAAAACAATCGCCGAGCGCGCCGCGTGGCAATTTGCTTTAAGTGGCGACAAACATTCCAAGATGGCGCTGACTGTCATCAATCCGAGCATGATAGTTGGTCCATCTTTGAGCGACGATATTGGAGTTTCAAATGGAATCATTAAACGAATGATAGACGGCTCAACGCCAGCGACAATCGCACTGCATTTTGGCTTTGTCGACGTTCGCGATGTTGCCAAAGCCCACGTACTGGCATTAAAAAACACTCGTTCAAATGGCGAACGCATAATCGTCTCGGAACGGGAAATGTGGCTTAAAGATGTCGCTAAAATTCTGCGTGATAATGGCTACAACAAAGCACCTAAAATTGAGCTACCAAACTTCCTGGCCAAACTATTTGGCGTGTTCAACACAGAAATCAGGAGTACCACAAAAATATTGGGGCAAAGACGTATCACCACCGCAAACAAAGCAAAGAACATTTTAGATTGGTCGCCACGAGATGTAAGAGATTCCATTCTCGAATCAGCGCGACAAATCACGGAGCTAGAAAAACCTAGCACAACAACGCGAAGCACCTTACGTACTGGAGCGAAATAATGACACAATTAAACATCATAGTGACCGGAGGGTTTGGCGAGCTAGGAACGGCGGTATCTCAGGCTTTCGCGCGCAATGGCCATAACGTCTGCCGAGTAGACTATGCCTCCTCCCCTGCCACCACCATTGATCACACGCTAGATCTCGCCGGCATAAACCTCACCAAGCCGCTAGATAGCGAGAAAGTCGCAAGCACGGTAAAAAGCACCTTTGGGGGCATCGATGTACTTGTCAATATCGCCGGCGGATTCTACTGGGGAAACCTAGACAACAGTGAACTGTCGGACTGGGAGCGTATGTTCGGAATGAATTTGCTCACCGCAGTATCAATGACCAAAGCCGCACTACCAGAAATACAACAAAGTCGGTCCGGTCGAATTATCAATATTGGCGCCATCGCCGCGCTATCAGCTGATGCTGGCATGGGCGCTTATGCCGCATCCAAATCCAGCATACATAGATTTACCGAATCACTCGCTAAAGAACTATCAGACTCAAGTACAACAGTAAACGCAATATTACCTAGCACTATAGATACAAAGGCCAACCGGACAGCAATGCCAGATGCCGACACAAATAGCTGGGTAACGCCTGACGCCATTGCCGACGTAATTCTGTTCTTATCTTCATCGGCTGCGCGCTCCATATCTGGGGCGCTGATACCGGTTTCAAAAGGGGGCTAATACGAAGTAGTAGATCCAAGGAAAGGATTCTGTGTAGATTTGCGACTCACATTGACCCGCTAGTTGCACGGAAGAGTAACCCCTCCCGAATACGCTTAACCTCTACTTTGAGCATCAGCTAAAAATGGGTGGATTACCGGCTGCTGCGCACTTAATGCTTAGCAGCCCTTTGAGTTTGCAACTGCAGCTGTTTAGGGGTGAGCCCGTTCATCTTGCGGAACGCCCGAGAAAACGCGCTGTGCTCAGAGTAGCCGAGTAGCATGGCCACTTCAGTGATCTGCAGTCGCGAATCTGCGAGATAGGATTTTGCCAGCTCATTGCGGACCAGATTAGCTTCGCTACGAAAATTTGTACCTGCATCAGTGAGTTTCCGCTGCAATGTACGAACGGTGCATTGCAGCTCACGGCTCACGTTTTTAATGTCGGGCTCACCATCACGTAGCTGGGTTGCCAATATCTCACGCAGCTTGGTAACAACGGCATTGGTACCCGGTAAACTCGCCAATAGCTGCTGCACATGTGGCTCAAGCACCTGCAACAAGGCAACATCAGTCCGTTTTAGCGGCATGGCGAGTAACTCGCGGTGGACACGAATTATCGGTGCCGGGCAGCCAAATTTTACCGGGCACTTAAAAAAATCTTCGTAGGGCTTCACATCAGCTGGCGCGGGATGAGCGAAATCGATCGAATGCGGGTTCTCGTCGCCCTCCATCACGCCGCGGCAAAACTGCACCATGGCAGCGAAACCGACTTCTCCTACCAGCGGTCCGGTGCGGAATTCGCTGATATCCCAGATCATCTCCACCATATCGGCAGCATCGTGGCGGGTCATCGGAATGGCATCAAATATCAAACGCTGATATTGCACTAGGCGATTCAGCACACCATCAAAGTTCTCGCAGGCAAGTAATAGGTGACCTACCAGCCCTAAGTGCCGGGCACTAATCAAAGAGCCCAGTTGCAGCGCCAGATGTGGCTCCGAGAGCGCTCGTGCCGCATTTATAAGTTGCGTTTCCCAATCAAGCACATCGACACGATCATTGTCGTCTGCGCCGGCCTTGGGCCGTGCCGCAGCTAGCACCGCTTCGGAATCCTGCCCGCGGAACTGCAAATATTCGTGCAGCAGTAGTGTAAACGCGGCGGGTACAGCTCCTGCACGTGTCTGGCTCATAATCAACAGGTAGTAGAATGGTGGCGTAAAGTGTCAAATTTTCGTGCGATTATGTCAAGTATTTAGACTAGCATTAACCGATAATTTCTGACTGTGAAGAAGCGGCTTGGTATTTAGGTTTACAACAGATACCCGCAGCCCAAACAACATTCGGAGTACCCTCTATGAATATCCCTGCCACGCTGAAAGTTTTATTACTTTCTTTCGCCCTATCCCAACTTGCTGCTTGCGGCAACTCCAGCTCTGGTTCATCCGCTGTGGAGGATGGCGGAACCGGTGGCGGTGACACAGGCGGCGGTGACACGGGTGGCGGGACCACGCTAGGCCGCACCTTCCTGATCGAAGACAGCCCCGACGAGGAAGACAAGGCACTATCTGCCTTTTTCTTGGCCCGCGACGGCGACACCATCGAATTTGCTGAAGGCACCTTCGACATCAACACCACGCTGGTGATGTCGCATAAATCGAATATCACCATCAAAGGGCAGGGTCTTGGCAAAACCGTGCTCAACTTTGCGGGCAGCACTACACCAGAAGGCTTATCCCTGAGCCACATGAAAGGTATCTTTATCGAAGACCTTACAGTGCTCGACACCCCCGGATTCATGATTAAGGTTTCCGATTCAAATTTCGTCAACCTCACTAACGTCCGGGCGATGTGGTCTAGTGGCGACGGGGGTATGGACGCGGAAGTTCCGTCAACGCTCGACACCGAGTGCGTGCATGCACTCTCCGCCGTTGAAGCCTTTGGCCGGTATACCGACGCCAATGGTCTAACACGGCGCTACATAGTCGACAGCAGCAACGGCGGCTACGCGCTGTATCCAGTTCTATCTAACAACATCGTGCTGGATAATGTGATCTCGCTGGGTGCATCCGACGCCGGTATCTATGTCGGCCAGTCCAATGACATTATCGTGAAGAATAGCGAAGCATTATTTAATGTTGCAGGCTATGAAATCGAAAACTCGGACAACGCTGACCTGTATAATAACGTAGCCCACTGCAACACCGGTGGCTTCTTGGTATTCGATCTACCTGGCATCAATCAGTACGGTGAACGCACCCGCATCTTCGATAACTACACCGGCTATAACAACCAGAAAAACTTCGCCCCAGGTGGCATTGTATCAATCGTGCCTCAGGGCGTAGGTGTTTTGCAGCTCGGTTATGACGAAGTCGAGTTCTTCAATAACATCGTGGAATTCAACCGCACAGTAGGTTACGTAACTGTCAGCCACGAGCTGGTGGAAGGTAAGGCCGAGCATCCTGACACGCGCATGGACTTGTATGCAGAAGGCGTTCATATTCACAACAACACCTTTACCTCCAACGGCCTCTTACCACAACCGCCGGATGAGGAAGCGATCATCTGTGCTGAAGACATTCCCGATGTCGGATCAATTGTCGGATCAATACCTTTATTAGGCGACCTGCTGCCGTCAGAAATACTCGACGCATTACCCTGTATTCCTGCAGGCATCGACGATACACATACGTCGCTGCTGCCAACGCTAATCGTCATCAAAGCATTACAGGCTTTCGACGGCTACGGCCCTACTGGCGCGCATATCGTTTGGGACGGCATGTATGACAAAGAAGCCAACGATTGCGAGCTGGCCGATGAGTTCCAGAGCAAGGTCGACCACAATGGTAAACCCGACTTCAATGGCAGCGACTTTCCTAGTTGCCGGTACAACAAATATAAATTTACCGACCCGACGGATCCATCCACACGGCGTCACCCGCTCTATTGGCATTGCTACACCGCCATGGGTGCGGCCAATGGTAATACCTTCTCGCGCGACGGCCGCCCCTTCCTGAACTTTCAGGACACTGATCCGTTCAACCCACCACTCACTGATATTAGTGCGCATGATTGCCCCACCCTGTTCGGCGAACAGTTACCACCGCTGCCAGAGGTTGTTGTCCCCGAATTTGTACCGGGCGCAAACGGAGCAGAAACGCTGTCTGACGAAGAAGTGTTGGCGATCTGCGAAAGTTTCAGCGGCAACAACATCAACCGCGCGGCATTGCAATACAACTGCCCGAAACTGTCACACTACAATCTATTCGCAGATTCCACCGACCCGCGTAGTGGTTTTAACGAAGACGGCATTTTGTATGACCTGACCACGGCGCTGTTTTCAGACTACGCCAGTAAGTACCGGGTACTGTTTTTGCCACCCGGCACGCAAATGGCTTGGAACGAAGGCAACGCGAGCATGCCGAATGCCACACTGGACTTTCCAGTCGGCACGGTAATCGCCAAGACCTTCAGCTTTAAAAACGGGGAAAACGAAAATATTGTTGAAACGCGGCTACTCATCCATCGCGATGCCGGTGACGGAGCAAGCTTGTGGGAAGGTGCCGCATGGTTGTGGAAAACCGACGCCGACGGCAACCGTATTGATGCTGAGCTGGCACTATCCGGCGCTAAAGTCGCGGTTAGCTGGAATTACCAAGACCCGGATTTCGACGTTAACGCGAGCTATGTTGGTAGCACTGATAGCTATGCCGTACCGCACCCGAACCAGTGCGGCAGCTGCCATATCAATGAAGACCGCCAATCCGGCGATGCGCCAATCGGTCCAAAGGTGCGGTTACTGAACCGTCCGATGAACTACGGCACATTCGAAGCCAACCAGTTACAACACTGGGTGGATCTCGGTATTCTCAAAGGCGCGCCTAGCCTCGGCGTGGATGCCCAACTGATTGCTGCTAATGCTCAGCGCTTACCCCGGTTCAACGTGCCCAACGACCGCTTTATTAATCCCGGTGTGCAGAATAACAATCCAACCAACGCCACGGCCCACAATACCGAGCAGCGGGCTCGCGCCTGGTTAGAAACGAACTGCGCGCACTGCCATAATAGTAAAGGCTTGGCCAGCAGCACTGGCGTATTCTTTGATGCCTTCCGCAAGGTCAACCTGAACTACGGTCTCTGCAAGTTCCCGAACACCGCAGGCAGTGCCTCTGGTGGTAACGAGTACGACATCGTTCCCGGCAACGCCGCTGAATCGATTGTCTCGTACCGTATTCACGCTGAAGATTCCAGCATCAACATGCCGCCCGTCGCGCGTAGCGTATACCATGCCGAGGGCGTTTCGCTGATAGACGACTGGATTACCAATGTGGTCAACGGCAGTTATGATAATGCA
>TARA_R110001599_G_scaffold344398_1_pt1 | contig 41049 bp, 46 predicted proteins | sample TARA_R110001599 | Tara Oceans TARA_R110001599 (sample SAMEA4398360) | marine metagenome | biome: Polar Biome; feature: [MES] marine water layer (ENVO:01000295) within the mesopelagic zone...; material: water (ENVO:00002006), including particulate matter (ENVO:01000060) such... | reverse complement strand
TCACGCAGACGCAGAGCCAGCGCTAGCGCCATGCCACCGCCAGCAGAATCGCCCATTAGCGAGATATGCTCGGGCGAAACACCTTTCTTCAACAGCGCAAGATAGCTTTGATGCACATCATCGAGCCCGCCAGGATAAGGAGCCTCTGGCGCCAAACGATACGTCGGCACATAGGTTGTAGCATTTAGCGCCAAACACAGACGACTAGTTAAAGGCCGGTGCGTACGCGGCGAACAGGCGACATAGCCGCCACCGTGGACAAAAAACAGCACTTGCTCGCTGGCACCTGCTGCCGGCGTAATCAATTCACAGTCACGGCCTGCCAATCGAGTGCTGCTAATTTTTGCAGCACGAGGTATCAAGCCATAGCGCAACAGGCCTTCCGTGAGGCTGCGCATGGTAGGCACAGGTATTTTGCTCGCCCATAAAGGACGCATCGTGGCGCGAAGGACCGCCGGCAATGCTTTTTTAGCGATGACACTCTGCATGTGCTTTGCGCCGCTCAACTTTAATGAAATAATCTCTCTGCTCATGCGTAATTTCTCTGTTTTACTCGTCGTGAATCGTAGAAAACGCCAAATATAGGCGATCTGGAACAAAATTTCGCCGTTTACGTTGAAGCGTGCGACTTGTTCTGGTATAAATCGCGCCCTCGCTGTCGGCCGCCGTTTGGCGGCGAGCTGAATGAATTGCGGAGACCGAAATGTCTAAAGTTTGCCAAGTTACAGGCAAGCGTCCGATTGTTGGCAACAACGTATCGCACGCGAACAACAAAACGAAGCGTCGCTTCGAACCAAATTTGCACTACAAACGTTTTTGGCTAGATAGCGAAAAACGCTTCGTGCGTCTGCGCGTGTCCACTAAAGGCATGCGTACCATCGACAAACTGGGTGTTGACGTGATCGTTGCTGATCTGCGCGCTCAGGGCGTTACTGTTTAAGCCGCTGGTAAAGGAGTCACATCATGCGCGATAAGATTCGTCTTGTGTCCACTGCTGGCACTGGCTATTTCTACACAACCACAAAGAACAAACGCACTATGCCGGAAAAAATGGAGATCAAAAAATTTGATCCCAAAATCCGTCAACACGTGATGTTCAAAGAAGCTAAAATCAAGTAATTGCCGTCTTTTAGCAATTAGTTGCAGCTTCTCGCAAAAAAGCCCGACATTGTTCGGGCTTTTTTGTGCTTACTGATTATCTGCCTAAGATGGCGGCATTAATCTACTCAAAACCAATTCGCTGCACCCAACTGCCGCGATCTTGGTAGGGCATGGTCACACACGATGTGCCTGGCACCGTCGATGCGCCTGGGCCAATCACACCAGACAGTGAACAAAGCTGGCTGCGTGGGTGCACCCGACGGCATTGCGCCAATAACCCCGGCGTGAGCTCGCCGCCATTGGCACACGTCTGACTCAAGCGACTGGCCGTCAAGTTTAAGCTTTCAACCATCAATTGCTCCAAGCTACGCCCTGCCGCCCACGGCCATCGCGTGGCAATGCTCGAGCGACCAGGCGCCAAAATACGCAGCGCCACGTTATCCATCACACTTTGATCAAAAACATGGCTGCCTACACCAGCAAAGCGATCATAGGCGCTCCCCTCGCCCAGAGGAGCCTCACGCAGGCGCGCAAATAGGCTATCGCGCAGAGACCTGATCCACTCATCAAATACTGTCGCACCAGGAGTGTCACGCGCCATCGGATCCTTAATATCTAAACCCTTAGCGTAATGGCGACGATCCCAGCTCAACATGGCTTCAAGTAATAAACGACTTGGCGCGCTGAGCTGACTCGCCTGGGCATCATAAAAGCGCTGCAGGATAGGCACAAACTCACGTGCCCTCGGATCAGTCGTACCAACCGCTTCATCAAGCGCAATCAAATCACTAAAAGCCCAATCATGCCGACTGGCCAGCAGGTCGGCGATAATTGTCACCCGCTGCCCAGCACCACCTGGACGACTCGTACTGCCCAAGCCTTCGCCATCAAGCCAGCCCAATGCCGGCTTATTATTCCAGTTCGCCAGATAGCCTTGAGCCGGATCACGTACTTGAGGAGTTGCGCTAAATGATAAGGTGCCATCGAAGTCAAACTCACCGGTACCTTTGATGGGCAGGCGCATATCAGTGCTGGGATGGCGCTTGGCATGAAGCCCAGGATGATAAAACGCAATATGGCCATCCCGAGTGGCTACGACAGTGTTCTCATTCCAAGTGACGTGCGCCATGGCAGCATCAAACTCTGCAAATGTTTTCGCTCGACTCCACGCTTGAATCCCCTCGATAGTCTCAATCTCGCGCAACCACATGGCATAACTCACACTACGCCCGAGACCTGCATCATCGTCTCGTGCCACCAATGGCCCGTGCAGCGTTCGACACAGCTGTGCAGATGTACTCAGTAGCGCCGGCAATAACGGCACACCCTGCGTCGCTGCTCGATACTTAATCGACTCTTGCCGACAACTCATATTTTTCCATAAACCATCGTGGAAATACTGATTTGCGAGACACTCGCCTTGTCCACGCTGTGCCGTGGAGCAGAGCGTCTCAATGAAGCTGTCTATTGTTTTTGAATACCCCGTTGTTAAGCCCCACGCCGCATGATTGCTATAGCCAATGCCCACAGCAGGCAAAATTGGTACCGAAGCACCACGCGCAGATACTCCTGGTATATTTATCTCAAACTCTACTAACAAGAGTGGATAGGCATAGCCCAGCTGAGGCCCAGCAACCAATAAAGTACCACCACTCTTTGTTCTACTTGAGCCTATGGCATAGGCATGCGAACCGCCATGCAGATAGGCACGCAGCTCATTCATGGCCACCTGTACTCGCTGAGTCAACTCGCGGCTTGCATATTTTTGCGCGGCAGTAGGTGACACTAATGCTGACTTTGCTAGCACCCATGTAGATGGTCGCTCAGCCCATGCCAGCATTTTTTGCCCAGCCTTCGGCACCAGCACTTCACGCGGCACCGCGCTCGCAAGAGCGGATGAGGCCGATGTTGCCATAGCGATGACCGGCAACCCACATGGCACTGGCGCCGGAGCTGCGCCCGTGCCCAAACCATTAGCTAAAGTAACCGGCAAAGTCATCGCCCATGTCGCCTGTTGCTCAAAAACAGCCTCTCTAGCGGACTTCGGCGTGGTGTGATTACTAAAACGTGGCCCGCTAGACGGTACGCTTACCGCTGCCTGCTGATCATCCAACCAAGTAAAATCGAGGAATGCATCTTTGCCCGCCCGTTCAGAGCCTAGGCTTGTCGATAACGACTTTAGCAGCTCCACGTTGGCCATCTCATTACCGCCCTCTGCAGCCACAAAGCGCGTGATATAAACCCCCGACGCCAACACATCACTTACTGTAATCGGCTCAGGCAAACTAGTGAGCAGGCCATACTCAGCTGGTAATAAAGTGGGATTGTTGCGCACCGCCGCAATGCGCGCATTAACACCATCGACATAGCCCAAAACCGAGGCTTTAGCTTCGCTTGTAGCGGCATCAAACATGGTTTGATATTCAGCCTCGGTATAGGTCAGTAGGCGCTGCTGTATATCTGCTGGAACTGCACTGCAGCCAGTCAACTCAGCAAGCGTGCCTTTGGCTGTACGACGCACCGCATCGAGTAAAAACAAACGATCTTCGGCAATGGCATAGCCCACGCCATACCAACCATCCTGCGTGTTATCGGCATAGACAATGGGCACGCCAAAGTCATCACGATAAATACTTATGCCTGATTTTGGCGAGGAAGGGCTGCCAGGTCGTGTCCCTAGCACCGCCGGCTTTGCACGAAACGACCAGTACAACTCGCGCTGATCGTCGATATGCGAGCCATAACTGGCAGGACTACCACTCAGCAAGCCTTGCGCCTGTCCAAGCAAGCTGACGTTGCCACTTTGGCCAGGAGGCAAGACTGTCTCAGCACGTAATACACGCGCGCCACCAGCATTGCCATTATTAGCGCTTGAACTAGTGCTGCTGCTATCGCTATCGCCGCAAGCTATCAAGCTGCAAGCAGCGACTACCGTTAAAGCTTGGCGCATCTTTAACGAAAACGAGTGTCCGATTTTCATGCAGCGCCCCTTAGGAGTCTTCTTGTTATTACTGCACTGTAATACCTGATTCACAGCCATCCAAGCACAGTTGCTAGAATATTCACGGACACATCATCTTGTTTAGTCTATGAATCGACTTTGTTCCCCTATACTCAAGTGGTGTTTTTATCATTGAGCCCTATGAACAGCACCTCAACTCTCGCTTGGCGCTGGCGCCACCATGCCCTACAAGCTATCGACCGCATTGATGCTATTCGCCTTGATGACTTGCTCGGCATCGACCGCCAAAAGGCTGCCCTACGCGAAAACACCGCTCAGTTTGTTGCTGGCCTTCCCGCCAACCACGCTCTAATGACCGGTGCTCGTGGCACAGGCAAATCCAGCCTCGTCAAAGCATTACTCAATGAGTTTGCCGACGAGGGCCTGCGCTTAATTGAAGTGCCGCCACACGACCTCATCGACTTACCAGAAATCGTTGCACCATTACGCGGCAAGCCCGAGCGCTTTATTTTATATGTTGATGATTTCTCTGTAGCTAACGCCGATCCAGCGCTTATTGCACTGAAAACCGCACTCGATGGCGGCATTGAAGCACCCGCCGATAATGTGCTCATCTATGCAACCAGTAATCGCCGCTTTCTCATGCCCACTGTGCATGCCGATAACAAAGAGTTTCAATGGATAGACGACGAAGTGCATCCCGGCGAATCCACCGAAGAGAAAATTTCGCTGTCGGAGCGTTTCGGCCTCTGGCTATCATTCTTAGCCTTCTCGCAGGCCGATTACGAGCGCTTGGTGCAGCATCATTTACAGCAGCTCGGGTACACCGAATGGAGTAAAAATATCCGTGGCGAGGCCCTACGTTGGGCTCAAACTCGAGCCTCACGCAGTGGCCGCGTGGCACAGCAATTTGCCCGTCATTGGGTAGGATCACAGCAACTCAACGTCCAAAAATAATAGCTAGAGGGAGACTACGGATGGCCACAGCCACCGAATCGAAAATCAATGCCGACAGTAGCGAACGTGATTTACTTGCTGCCTTGCGCGGGGGTCAACAATCGGCCTGGGGTGAGGCCATGCGTCGCTTTGGCGGTGCAATGGTTGCAGCCGCACGCAGCATTGCGCCGCGTCATGCCGAAGATGCTGTGCAAGAGAGCTGGATTTCGGCCTATTCCGCCATCGCCAACTTTGAAGGCCGTTCAGGCCTGAAAACATGGCTCGTACGCATTGCCATGAACAAGTCTTACAACATCATTCGCAGCCAAAAGCGTGAAGTGTCGTTAGAGGGCCTCGAGGGTGAGCACGACCCACTGGCTAATGCTTTTGTGCCTGGCGGACCTTTCGGTACGCAATGGGGCGTGCAATTTCAGCGCTGGACCGATGACACCCCACAAGCATTGCTTGAAGCGCATGTGCTGCAGGACTGCCTAGAACACCACATGGCCGACTTGCCCGATGGTCAACGCATGGCACTAACACTGAAGGATATTGAAGGGCTTTCCCCGAAAGAAATTTGTAACACCTTGGCCATTTCGCAGTCTAACTTTCGTGTCTTGCTGCACAGGGCGCGAATCCGCGTATTTACTATGGTGTCGCATTACGAGGAGACAGGCGAATGCTAAATTGTCGTGATGTCGGCACTAATGCCACCGAGTTTTTATCCGGTGCACTGCCAATCAAAACCAACTTGCTGGTGACATGGCATGTGGTGCGCTGCGCTAACTGCAGACGCGCTGTCATCCAAATCATCACCATGCTGATAGCCCTGCGCAAGCGTGAAGCTAAGCCTGTTAGCGAAGAGCAAGTGCAGGCTTGGCTGCAAGCACTCGAAGAGCATAACCACACGCACCCTCACTGATAACCGTTGTGTTAGCTGAGCCCATGGCCTCGCTGCTGGCTCAGCGTTATTCGCAAACAAAATGAAAAATGTTTCTTTTTGTATGTAACGTTGTTGCTAGCGTCGTTGTCTAAGCTGTGACGATGGCGCAAACACGATGCCAAGCGTCCTAACTTTTGAGGTAATACCGATGAAAAAGCTACAGACTCTGACTCCAATCGCCGCCATGTTGGCTCTATCCATGACTGGCGTTGTACACGCTGGCGACACCGCCGCTGCTAAAGCTGGCGAAGCCAAGTGTGGCGCGGCTAAAACCGAAGCTACTCAAGCTAGCTGTGGCGCAAAGAAAGCTGAAGAAGCCAAATGCGGAGCCGCTAAAACAGAAGCCGCCTCGAAAGCTGCTGAAGCTAAATGCGGCGCAGAAAAAGCGGCACACGAAGGCAAGTGCGGCGAAGCTAAATGCGGCGCTAAAAAGTAAGTTATTGATAGTCGGATGAACGTCTCTCACTCTGAGCCACGTTTTCCGGTGAATGGCACCGGTCTCGGTTTGCGACGCAGCTTTATGGCTGAGTTTCTCACCGAGTCGGAAGTCATCACGAACGTTACACGCCCCGATTTTTTTGAGATAGCACCGGAAAATTGGATTGGTCTTGGCGGCCGCTATGCCCGCGACTTACGCCAACTCACCGAACGCTATCCCTTTCTTTGCCATGGCTTGTCGCTATCTATTGGCGGCCCTGCACCACTCGATATTGATTTACTCAAGCGCATACGCGACTTTCTCGATACACACCAGATTCGCGCCTACTCCGAGCATTTGAGCTATACCGGCGATCAAGGCCATCTCTACGATTTGCTGCCCATCCCGATGACGCGTGAAGCCGTGGACTATGTAGCCGCTCGCGTGCGCCAAGCGCAGGACATTCTAGGTCGTCGCTTAATTCTGGAAAATGTCTCGACCTATGCCGCGCCCGGCTCAGAAATGGCCGAGCACGAATTTGTCAGCGAAGTCTTAAAAGCCGCCGACTGCGGCTTGCTGTTGGATGTGAATAATATTTTCGTGAACAGCATCAACCATGGCTTCAATGCTCGCGAATACCTGCTCGCCTTACCGGCTGAGCGCATCAGCTATGTGCATATCGCTGGGCATTATCGCGAGGCTGAAGATTTACGCATCGACACTCACGGCGACTCGGTTTGCGATGATGTTTGGGCTCTACTTGATCAGGCCTATGCGCATTTCGGCGTGCTGCCAACATTGCTTGAGCGCGACTTTAATATTCCGCCAATGGCCGACTTGCTTGGCGAAATGCAGCTGATTCGCCGCGCGCAAATACAGGCCATTAGCCGTGCCGCTTAAAGCATCTGTCTCAACTGAGGCTGAGGCCATGAGTGCGCAGCAAACCAAACATGCCAACGAACAGCAAACCAAGCATCAATCTGCCCACCTGCCCGAGTTTCAGCGCCTGCAATACGCCTTCACTGCGCATTTGCGCGACCCCGAAGCAGCCGCCGCACCAGTAGGCATTAAGTCCGAGCGCTTAGCGACTTATCGCGAGCTGCTGTTTAACAACGTCATTAATTTTGTCGATATCACTTTCCCTATCGCCAAAGCGCAGCTTGGCGAGGCCTTATGGTCGCGACTTACTAATCGCTTTTTCGCCGACTTTAACTGCACTTCGCCATTTTTTTACGATATTTCGCTACATTTCAGAGAGTTCACTGAAAGCTTAGATTGGCCAGACCTCCTCGCCTTGCCTTGGCTAGAGTCGCTCATGCATTACGAATGGATGGAGCTGGTTGCCGACATCGATGATCGCCCAATGGCTTTAGGCGTCGATACCAACGCCTTGGATGAGGCGCTCTCGGCCGATCATGACCCGCAACTTCAGCTCGCCGGTCCAGCATGGGCACTAGCCTACCAATGGCGCGTGCATGAATGGCGCGAAGACAGCGACCTAAGCGTCGTAAAGCAAGAGTCTGTCTGCTTAATGGCCTTGCGCGCTGATGACGCCGCACTCTCGCTGCAAATACATGAGATCACGCCATTTGCCGCCTTTTTGCTCGAAGCGCTAACTCAGGCCGAAGCACCGCTGGCACTCTCTGAGCTCATTGCACGCGTTTGCAGCGCTATGCCTCAAGCACATCCACAAGAAGTCGCGACCATGGTGCGCACAGTCTTACGCGATCTCATTGCACATGGGTTACGCTTGCGCCATTAATCTGCCACGCCAACAAGCCATGCCTGAATTACCCGAAGTAGAAACCACCCGCCAAGGCCTCGCGCCGCATTGCATCGGCCGCCGCGTTAGCGAAGTTGCTGTGCATAACGCACGCCTGCGCTGGCCTGTGCCCGAATCATTAGCCGACACTCTCACTGGCCGCCTCATTCAGCGCATCGACAGACGTGGGAAGTATTTGCTGCTGTATTGCGAGCACGAGGCCAACGGTCATGTTGGCGTGCTGATGGTGCATTTGGGCATGTCCGGCAGCCTGCGCTTAGTTGAGCCTGGCACCGATCGTAAAACCCACGATCATTTGGTGTTTAGTCTGAGCGATCGCGAAGACGATCTAGATGCCGAGCCGCAATGGGAATTGCGCTACCACGACCCGCGGCGCTTTGGTTGCTGCCTATGGCTGGAGCTACCCGTCGAGCAACACCCACTTTTGGTATCGCTGGGGCCCGAGCCATTAAGTGAAGCCTTCGATGACCAACACCTATTTCGCCTCAGCCGCGGAAAATCTGCACCGATCAAAAGCTTTCTGATGGACAGTCACGTGGTGGTCGGTGTCGGCAATATTTACGCCAATGAAGCGCTGTTTCGCGTCGGCATCCACCCGCTACGCGAAGCTGGGGGCATTAGCCAGGCGCGCTATAAGGTGCTCAGCGCGGCCGTCCGAGAGATCCTCGCGCAGGCCATTGAGCGTGGCGGCACAACGCTGCGCGACTTTGTAAATGGCAAAGGTGAACCGGGTTATTTTCAGCAGGAATTAAGTGTTTATGGTCGCGCTGGCGAGCCATGCGTGCGCTGCAATAAACCGCTTACTGAGGTTCGTTTAAGCGCACGCAGCACCGTGTTTTGCGCGCGTTGCCAGCGCTAGTTCACAACAAAATATCCTATGGAATCTAACGTCGAATTCATAGCCATCGCCTAGCTTCCGCTATTACCGTTTCCATTCGCTTCTGCATTGCCCGCTGACGCCGGCCACAAAGAAATAGCGTTTCACTCACTGGATTGGAAAGTCGGTGAGCTTTGATTTGCTTAGGCTTGTGAAATGCCTCAACCGCATAAGCCGGCAAGACCGTAAAACCCATGCCCAAACTGACCGGCTCCAGAATCAAACCAATTTGATTCGACCATCCCTTCCTAGAAAACTGATGAATGTGCTGGAACTCCGGAAAATTGGCGCCCATCAGCAGACTGGCATGATGACTTCCGTCAGGATGGTCGATAAAACCGATGGCCATCAAGGTTTCCCAGTCCGGCATTTCGACCGTCGCAGGCGTTACTAACAATAGCGACTCTTCTGCGACAGGCGTACAACTGACATCAGCTAGGGTGGATTTTGATGTCATAAAGCCAATATCCACGGTGGATTCTGCGATTGCATTCTCGACGTCGGAATTGGGTGCAAAGCGATAATCTATTATGAGTTTTGGATGTTTTTTTTGCAGCGCTAATAAGTGTGGATATAGTTTAAGTCCGACGCTCCCCGGAGACATCACCCGTACCATGCCTTCATAGGGCGGGTCCTCTCCAACTCTCTGCTCTAGATTCGACAGAGCCTGCAGAATGTCCTGTGCCATAGCATAAAGTCTCTCTCCGGCATCCGAGAGCGAGAATTTCTTCCCGTCCCGTACAAGCAACTCGACACCTAGAGCCTCCTCCAATTTGCGCATATGCTGACTCACTCCCGACTGCGTCATGTGGAGCCGCTCAGCCGTGTGAGTAAAGTGACCAACGTCGACAAGGGTGCAAAAGCTGCGTAACCAAGCAGGATTTATCATAACGTAATGTAATATATTTGATTAGATATGATAATTTTACATAATTAAATGCGATCGGTAACCTTCTCTCCATTCAGTTAGAGGAGGACGCGCAATGAGCAACGTTTACCCAAGAAATTTCTCACACATCGGTATTTCCGTCCCTGATCTAGAGCGGGCTGTCCATTTCTATACAGAGGTCATGGGCTGGTATCTGATAATGAAACCCACCGAGATCGAAGAAGACGACAGCGCTATAGGCGAAATGTGCACCGAGGTGTTCGGAGCAGGATGGGGAAGCTTCCGAATAGCCCATCTATCCACCGGCGATCGGGTTGGTGTGGAGCTGTTTCAATTCAAAAACCAGATAAACCCAGAAGACAACTTTGAATACTGGAAAACTGGGGTCTTTCACTTCTGCGTGCAAGACCCCAACGTCGAAGAGCTTGCTGAGCGCATTGTGGCCGCTGGTGGCAAGCAGCGCATGAAAAAGCCGCGCTACTACTACCCAGGCGAGAAGCCCTATCGAATGATTTACATGGAAGATCCATTCGGGAACATCGTGGAAATCTACAGTCACAGCTACGAGCTGATATACAGTGAGGGAGCCTACTGAATCATCGGTGAGTGCATTCCGATGGACGTAAAACCATCGCAAGGCGTGATACTTTTCCTGCGAAATCATCCAAGCTTTTATTGTATGGTGCGCAGGTAGTGCATTTCTGCGCGCACGATTTGCAACAGTAGTACCATCACCACCTGACAAAACACTGAACAAGGAATGCCCATGTCCACACGCGTCGTCTATCCCGGCACCTTCGACCCCATCACCAACGGTCATAAGGACCTCATTGAGCGCGCTTCGCGCCTGTTTGATGAAGTCGTTGTTTCGGTCGCCGCCAGCGAAAAGAAGAAACCACTATTTTCGCTAGAGGAACGCGTGAGCATGGCGCAAGAGGTGATCGCTCACCTGCCCAATGTGCGAGTGGTCGGCTTCGATAAGCTACTGTCGTTTTTTGTCACCGAAATGCATGCCAATGTGGTGCTGCGTGGCCTACGCGCGGTGTCAGACTTTGAGTATGAGTTCCAGCTTGCCAATATGAATCGCCAGCTCAATAGCGAGTTCGAAACGGTGTTTTTAACGCCGTCTGAGCATTTGTCGTTTATCTCATCGAGTTTGGTACGCGAGATCGCCATTCTTGGTGGCGATGTGCAGCAGTTCGTATCACCTGTTGTGCTCGCGGCCTTCGCTGAAAAACTCGGGCATGGCCCGCGCAAGAGCTAGATATGGCGCTACTCATCACCGACGAATGCATTAACTGCGATGTCTGTGAGCCGGCCTGCCCAAATCTGGCGATTTATATGGGCCCGGAAATTTACGAGATTAATCCCGCACTCTGCACTGAGTGCGTGGGGCATTTCGACGTGCCGCAATGTGTGGAGCTCTGCCCCGTCGCCTGCATCCCCATCGACCCAAATCACACGGAGAGTCGTGAGGAATTGCAGGCTAAATTTGAAAAGCTAACTGCCGAGAAACCCGAGGCATAAGCACCCTCTGGCTTGGCAAAGAACCTTAGCCAAGCATCCGCAGCGCCGCCCACTCATCAGCACGAGCCGCTGTCATTGGTGCTAACTGCTGCGCCAACAGCGTGGCATTGCGCGTGACTAGGCCATAAATCGACAGCTGCGGGTTAGCGCCAATGCTGGTCGGAAACACCGAGCCATCCATGATGCTTAAATTCTCTAGCTGATGATGCTGGCCTTGGCTATTCACCACCGATGTGCGCGGATCTTCGCCCATGGCGCAGCCGCCCATTAAGTGAGCTGAGCCTAGACCAGTGCGGAACTTCTCAATGCTAAAGTTAGCAATCGCGGCTTTTGCATCGGCCCAGCTCTTATATGCCGGTGTGCCCATTTGCATCATGCGCACTTGCTTAGCGCCTGCGGAAAATTGCATTTCGGCCATCGCCAAATAGGCACGGCGCAGGCCATCGGCCAGGCTGTCGGTCATCGGATAGTCGAGCACGGGCGAGCCGTCGTCACGCAGGCTGACGCTACCGCCAAGTGAATCTTCAGTGAAGCCATCGCGCATCAGTGCAATCATGCCGTTTAAATGGCCGAGTGCTTTCATTTCCTGCAAATGTGTCTCGCCAAAACTGCCCAACAGGCCAGCGATAAATGCCGGCAACATCGGCAACACTTCAACCTTGAAGCCCATCGGGCCAGCAGCGCCATCTTTCCATTGGAAATGATCGGAGTACTGCGATTGTGGTGCGCCAGTCCAGCCGTTCATCTCACGCTCAAACTGGGCGAAGCTCGCGCTTACTGGATGCACCATAGTACGCTTGCCAACCAATTCATGTGGATCCGTGGCTTTCGAGCGCAGCAAAATTCCAGGATTGTTAATCGCGCCACCTGCCAAGATAGTGTGGCGCGCGCGCACGGTTAGCTTACGACCTGTCGGGGCAAAACCTTGCTCGGGCATGCCTTCGGCCATCACGCCAACCACACGATCTTTTTCAATAATCAGCTGACTAACACGAGCGCGCTGATACAACACCGCACCGCCGGTTAATGCACTAGGAATTGTCGTCACCAACATCGATTGCTTGGCATTAGTCGGGCAGCCAACGCCGCAATAGCCTAAGTTCCAGCAGCCAGCAACGTTGCGCGGAATGCTATGCCAGCTCCAGCCCAGGGCCTCACAACCGGTACGAATAACATCGTTATTGGGATTGGCAGGAACCATCCATGGACTAATGTTTAAGCGCTGCTCGGCGCGCTCAAACCACGGCGCCATAGAAGCTTCATCGAGGCCTTTAACGCCGTTTACATCAGCCCAATGCTTCAGTGTTTCTGCTGGTGTGCGAAAGCTTGATGTCCAGTTCACCGTGGTGCTGCCGCCGACTGCACGGCCCTGCAGAATAGTGAAGGCGCCATCTTTTGTGGTGCGCCCGCCACCTTCTTGGTAGAGGTCGCGAAAGGCCTCGCCCTCCTGCATTTTGAAATCATCGCTGCTGCGCAATGGGCCTTCTTCGAGCATGACCACTTTCAGGCCAGCCTGAGTTAATACTTCAGCAGCGGTGCCACCACCAGCGCCGGTGCCAACAATCACCACATCACACTCGATGCTTTGGTCAGTCGCCATTTCACCGGCGTGATGTACTTTCCAGCCATTGGCGATGCCACGGCGAATAGGATCAATAATTCCTGCGACAGTTATGCTCATGATTTGCTCCTATTCCTAAACCACGCGCACTGGCGCGACATAGCCGATGGCAGGCCAGCTTTCAGGTAATAAATACCAGCCGGCGGTGATGATTTTGACCAGGCCGGCATAGCCCGCGCGGAACAAACCAACGCTGCTGTGCTGCCAGCGCGTGAGAAAGGCTAATAAGTCTTTTTCACTCGCATTTGGCCAATCCGACCATAGGCCAGCCGCTGCCACACGTGCTGGAGGCAGGCTAAGCAAATCAAATAGTTGATAGAGCTGATCCATCACTGCTGGGCTGGTGTTGCCAACAAAGCCATCAATAGCGGCCAGCGTGCGTGTTACCGCCGCAGCTCGCGCCTCGCCAGTGGGTAAGGCATCAGCCAACACAACAGGAATGAGTGCAGTTAGCACCACAACATCTTGCTCACGCAAAAATAGCCGATCACTCGCAGGAACTGATTTTGCACAGCCGGTTAGCATTGCAGTAGCGGAACCCGTGGCAAGCAAAAAGCCGCCAATGGCACCTGTGCGTAAAAAGTTTCGGCGGCTTACGCCCGAGCTTATTTTGCTAATTGGGGTTGAAGTCATCGCATCCTCGGTATTGTTTTTATTGAGGGGTGTTCGTGTTTATTACCGCAGTTTTAGCGCACATAAAAAGGCTACTTAGAAAGCAAAACGGAGCCCTAAGACTCCGTTTTAACTCATTTTATTGGCCGAGAAATAGCTTTTTGATCAGCGTATGCGAGGCCTTATTGAACGGAGGCAGAATGTAGCGCACTGAATAAATCGATGAGCGCACCAGCACCGCTTTCATATTTGAGTAAGTTTGGAAGCCTTCGTAAGCGTGATAGCGACCCATACCAGATGGGCCAACGCCGCCAAATGGCAGATCATCGACACCAACATGGGTAACCACATCATTAATGCCTGTCGCACCTGAGTGCGTATGGGTAACGACATAGTCGGCACGCGCACTGTCATTATCGAAGTAGTACAGCGCCAATGGACGCGGGCGTGAATTAACAAACTCTAACGCCTGCGACAGCGATTCAATTTCCAAAATTGGCAGGATTGGCCCGAAGATTTCATTCTGCATAATCAGCATTTCAGGCTTAGCACCGATGATAATTGTCGGCGGGATCTTGCGGGTGTTTTCAAAACGCTCATTGGCAGGATTGATTTCAATCACACGAGCGCCCTGCTCACGGGCATCGGCTAAATAGCTTTGAATGCGGCTGTACTGCTTGTCGTTCACAACGCTGGTGTAATCAGCATTGGTCACTAGCGTTGGGTACATTTTGCTAACTTGCGCAGTGAAAGCGATGACGAATTCGTCGGTCTTGCCGCGTGGTAGCAACAAATAGTCTGGCGCAACACAGGTCTGACCAGCGTTCCAGCATTTACCGAATGCGATGCGCTCAGCGGCATCGGTCATTGGGTAAGATTCGTGCACGATAGTCGGCGACTTTCCACCCAACTCAAGCAGCACTGGCGTTAAGTTTGCCGCCGCATTTTGCATGATGGTACGGCCAACATTGGTCGAGCCAGTGAAGGTAATTTGGTCAAATGGCATGTGGCTGAATGCTTCCGAGACCTCACCACGACCAGTGATCACCGCCACAGTATCTTCGCTGAATGCTTCGGCCAACATGCGCTTCAGCGTTTCACCTAAGCGCGGCGTGAAGCTCGATGATTTGATCATCACTCGGTTGCCAGCGCTAAGCGCACCCACTAGCGGGCCAATGGCGAGGAAAATCGGATAGTTCCACGGCACCACGACACCAACAACGCCTAACGGCTGCGGGTGCAAACGCGCTTTCGCAGGCATCGCCAAGATGCCAGAGTGGCGCTTCTGTGGCTTCATCCAGTTTTTCACATTTTTGCTGGCGTACTTAACCGCCTCAAGCGAGGTCAGCACTTCAGCAATTTTTGTTTCATGGGTGGAGCGATGGCCAAAATCTTGGCTAACCGCATCGGCTAAATCATCTTGATATTTGATGATGACTTCGCGCAGACGCTTCAGGCTCGCAATGCGCTCATCGGCCGAGGGCATCGGACGGAGGCCATACGCTGCTCGTTGTGAGCTAAAAATTCGCTGCATATCAGCGACTTGCGGATTTTGTTCGGCTAATGCCGCAACGTGAGCAACCATGGCAACCTCAATTAAAAGTATATGCGCTGAAGACAGTAGAGCGACTTGTGCCAATTTTTTAGAGCATTTACTCTAAGCTGTCAATGATGCGACTGAGAACCCGATGACTTCTGCTGCCCCCCTCAAGACCCGCGACCGTATTTTGGCCGCCAGCCTTCAGCTGTTTAACACGCAAGGTGAGCGCCAAGTCACGACCAATCATTTGGCGGCGGCGATGGGCATGAGTCCTGGCAATCTTTATTATCATTTCAAAAATAAAGACGCGATTATCATTGAACTGTTCACTCGCTACGCCGAACGCATGGCCGCTGCTCTAACTTTTCCAGATGTGCACCCGCTCACTCAGGCCGATAAAGCTAATCTTTTCGAGCGCGTTCTCACCAGCCTCTGGGACTTTCGCTTTCTGCATCGAGATATGACGCACTTGCTCGAAAATGCTCAACTCAGCACACAATATCGCGCGTTTTCATTGCAGGTACTGGCTCAACTGCGCGAGTTGTATCGTGCGCAAATAGCCGCTGGCATGATCGAGGCTGATGATTCAGACATTGACACCCTAGCCATTACTATTTGGATTACAGCCACCAACTGGGTCAACTTTTTACACACCACCGGTCTATTTATTGACGATAGTCTTGCTGGCAAGGCAATAAGCGATACAAGCACGGGCGACATCACTGAAGCCATGCTGCGGCGTGGAATTTTGCATGTGATTTGCTTAGAGGCGCCGTATTTACGCGGCGAGGCTAAAGCCGGCTTAGCGGCCTTGAGAGCTCATTATGGGACAGTTTTAGCGAATGACGACTGATACGCTGGGGGCAGTCGCTTAACCATTTCAGCTCGACGTACGCTCTCTGGTACCTGACTATCCAAAAATGCGGGAATGCGCTGCTCCAAGAAATATATCGGCTCACGCCAATGCTCTCCCGCGGCAACAAATCCGACATGCCCGCCCTGCGGCGACACATCTAAATACAGCGATGACGATAATGCGCTCGCCTCTGGGAAGCATTTAGGCGTAAGAAACGGGTCATCAGCGGCCTGAATAATCAGGGTCGGGCAATGAATGCGGGCCAGATTTTGCAGCGGGCTGCAGCGCGCGTAATAGTCTTCGGCGCTATGGAAGCCGTGCAATGGCGCCACCACTGCATCATCGAAAGCTCGAAATGAGTTAAATGGCCCAAGTGCCAGCAAGTGCTCAATGCGCTCTGCATCGGCCTCAAGGCCTAGGCTGCGCAGCTTCAGCACTTTTCGCTGCCAAGCATTCATCAAATTATCGAGTAAGTGCTTGCGATAGATTTGCGACAAACCTTGATCTAAGCGATCGGCGCAAGAAGCTAAATCGAGCGGAACTGATACTGCTGTGGCCGCAAATAAGTACGCGGGCAGCGGCATGGTGGCGAGATAGTTCAATGTCATCGCACCGCCGAGGGAGTAACCCACCACGCTGAGTGGCACGCCAGCATAACGCTCGGCCACCAAAGTCATAACCTGCGCCAAATCATCGTGAGCGCCGGCATGATAAGCGCGTGGTAAATCATTGGCCTCGCCGGTGGCACCTCGGCAATTCATTGCGACGCTAGCCCAGCCGCGTAATTCCAGCGCTTTTTGCAGACCAACAACGTATGACGAACTGCTACAACCGCTAAGGCCATGAACAATAACCACCAAGGGCATGCCCGAGTCTTTCCAGGTTTTTGGCAGGCGCCAATCGAGATACAGCCAATCGCCATCGCTCAAAGCGACTTTTTCGCGCACCCGGGAAGGCACGCTAAGTTTGCGAAACAGCGCTGGATATAAGGTTTGTAAATGCGCGTTATGCAGCCACCAAGCCGGCTTAAATGGGCTACGGCTTAGTCCGGGGGTAAAGGCGTTTATTTCAGCTTGCTGCGTCACCCTCGGTCTCCACGCGAAATAACAAGGCCCAAACCATGCCTGCACGCGTGTGTCGATGCAAGTCTAAAGATGGTGGTAGCGTGAGTTCTTCAGGTGCTAATTCAGTTTCAACATAGATCCAGGTATTGGCTTGTAGCCAACCTTTGGCCTCTAACGCCGCCAATGTTTTATCGACATGGCCAAGGTGAAATGGCGGATCGAGCACGATCAAGCCATAGCCACCTTCAGGCAATGTAGCGGAGGCCAGCCAGCGCAGACTATCGTCGCGAATGATTCGTGCCTCTGTCGCCGCTAAGCTCTGCGCCGTCGCTTGCAAGGCGCGCGCTTGCGCTTGATCGAACTCAATCATCGTGGCACTGGCAGCGCCGCGTGACAGCGCCTCAAAGGCCATGGCGCCGCTGCCGGCATACATATCCAAAACATGACGGCCGGGGACATTAAATTGCAGCCAATTAAACACAGTTTCACGAACACGATCGGGCGTTGGGCGCAGTCCTGGCGCATCGACAAAGGTTAATAATCGACTGCGCCAGCGGCCACCGATAATGCGTAATGTGCGGGTGCCGCCACGACTAGATTTTGCGGCTTTCATTTTATTAAGCGCCAACGGTTTTTTGCACCAGCTTTAGTCGCAGGCTTTTCATCAAGACGACCGACCGTCACTACCAACAAGCGCTCAGGATGAATATGTCGGCTCATGGCGGCACGTACTTGCGCCAAATCCACGGCCGCCAATTGGCCAATATAGTCATCGATAAAGCTATCTGGCAGCTCATAAAAACCGATCATGGCTAAGAAGCTAGCGACCTGATCATTACTCGCCACACTGCGCGGAAAGGCCTGCGATAGATTCGCCTTGGCAGCACTCACATCAGCCTCACTCGGGCCTTGGCGAACAAAATCAGAGAGTAGTTGACGTGTTAACGCTAAGGCTTCAGCCGCTTGGTCATGGCGCGTAGAGAAGCTGATTTGGAACGGGCCGGCCGCGCGCATGGGGATGAACTGGCTGGTGACGCTGTAAGTAAGGCCGCGCTTTTCACGTAACTCGCGCGTGAGCAAAGTGCCAAACCCGCTACCGCCTAGCAGTTCATTGCCCACCATTAAGGCGAAATAATCGGGGTCGCTGCGACTAATGCCAACTTCACCGAGCACGATATGCACTTGCTCAGAAGGAAATACTTGATGCACGCGCTCAGGCTTGGCCAAGGGCTTCACTGCGGGCAGAGCAGCAGCCTTTTCACCAGCGGGCAAGGCCTGAGAAAGTTGCTTTGCCAGGGCCTCAGCATCTGCTCGCGTAATGTCGCCAACTAGCACCAACACGCCATTTTTTGCGGTGTAATAGCGCTGATGAAATGCGGCAATATCTGCCGGGATCATCCGTTTAATACTGTCGACATCGCCACCCGGCGTACGCGAATACGGGTGATTGCCATAGAGCGATTGATAAAACGTAGGCCCCGCACGGCCAGCTGGTGATTGCAGCCGGCGTAGCAAGCTCAGCCGCATCGACTCTTGCAAACGATGCCAGTCATCGAGTGCGAAACGTGGCTCGCTGACCACTCCGCTGAGCAATGCAGCAGCCGCATTACGGCGTTCAGCATCGCTCATCACGCGCAATGACACCAAGGCCATGTCGCGATAGCTTGCGGCGGAAAAGCTCGCGCCTATCTGCTCGAAGCCTTCAGCTACTTGCTGTGCCGTACGCTCGCGGGTGCCCTCATTAAGCAGGCTAGAAACCGCTGCTGCTGCGCCCGGAAAGTCGCCTTCGCGAGCCGCGCCGGCATCGAACACCAAACGGATATCGAGCAATGGCAGCTGGGTATTGCGCGACCACATCACGCGCAGACCTTCGTCGGTAGTCCAACGCTCTAGCGCAACATGAACCGCTGGTGTGTTGTTGCGCTCGGCAACTAAGGCCGGAGCACTCTGCAACTTCTCTAAAGCGGTTAATGGCCCAGGACTAACGCCACCATGTTCAGGGCCGGCCCAAGCGACACTCATTAGGCATAGCGAAAAGCTCAAAACAACTAGGCGCAGACTCATTGCTGCGCTCCTTTAACGTGCATATGCAAAACACTCAAACGGTCATTAGTTAGATAGCGCTTAGCGACTTCGCGCAGCTGCTCGGGCGTGATGCGTTTGAGCTGATCGGCATAGCCATCGGCCCAATCTAGCGCCAAATGATTACTCGCCAAACGTCCCAAAAGTTGCGCCTGATCATCGACTTCATCGCGAACAAATACTGACTGCGCAATGACATTGGCCTGCACTCTATCTATCTCGGCCTGTGTCACTAACTCTTCACGCAAAGCCAGCACGGGCGCCAAAACCGCTTCCTCCAATGCTGCCAATGATTGCTCCTGTGCCGGAACAGCGGTAATGGTAAACAGCGTATCGCCGCGCGACAAAATATCGTAGCCCGAACGCACGGCCGCAGCCTTGCCGGCACGCACTACTTTGCGCTCTAGGCGTGCGCTAATGCCCTCGTCTAGCACGCCGGCAAGTAGACGCAACGCATAGGCATCTTGCGCGCCAACAGCGCTGCTTAAACTTGGCCAGTTATAGGCAATGAATACTGCTGGCACTTGCCCCGGCAGCGTTAGCGTCATGCGCCGCTCACCCGGCGATGCCAGCTCACGGCTGCTGGCGCGGCGAGGTAAATCACGCGCGGCAATGTCACCGAAGTATTTTTGAGCTAGCGCTTTTACTTGCTCCGGCTGTACGTCACCAACCACGACAAGCACTGCATTATTTGGCGCGTACCAGCGCTGATACCAGTCTTTAGCATCAGCCGCAGTCAGTTGTTTTAAATCATCCATCCAGCCCACAGTGGGATTACGCTGCGAGCTGCTGGGATAGGCCATGAGTTGAAAGCGCTCGTAGGCCAAGGCTTGCGGATTGTCGTCGGTGCGCAAGCGGCGCTCTTCCATCACGACCTGAAGCTCGCTGGCAAACGCTGCGGGATCGATGATCGCGTGCTGCATGCGATCGGCTTCCATTTCCAGCGCTAGCGCGAGTCGGTCGGCCACATGATTTTGGTAATACACCGTGTAGTTATCGGTGGTGAAAGCGTTATCGTCACCGCCCATATGCGAAACAACGCGCGAAAATTCGCCGGCCGGCACTGTCGGCGTGCCTTTAAACATCATATGTTCGAGCACATGCGAAATGCCCGTTAAGCCCGGCGGCTCATCTGCTGAGCCAACCTGATACCAAACCTGCGTGACCACCACAGGCGCACGATCATCAGGCTGCACAACCACACGCAAGCCATTATCGAGACGAAATTGCACAGCCTCTGCTTGCGCCCACAGCGCCGGACTCACCAATACACCGAGTAGAATCCAGGCCAATCGCTTCGCACCGCGCATAGGTTCATCCTTTAGGGTCAATAACAAGGGTGGTAGCATAGCGCATCCCTCGCGGGCCGCTAGCCGCGACACTTGTACTACGACTGGATACCAGCATGAGTTCACACGAAAGCTCTGAAGACGGCGGTTTTTTTAGCCGCATGAAGTCGGGCTTAAGCAAAACCCGCAAGTCGTTTAGTTCGGGCATGGCAACTTTGCTCATCGGCGCCAAAGAAATTGACGATGAATTATTAGAAGATATTGAAACGCAATTACTTAGCGCCGATGTTGGTGTCGAAGCCACACGCCGCGTCGTTGATGCACTAACTGAGCGCGTTTCACGGCAAGAGCTGCTGCACTCGCACGCATTATTCGATGCTCTGCGCAGCGAACTTGCCGCAATTCTCAGCCCACGCCAACAGCATTTGCGCATTGGCGAGCTGCAAAAACCGTTTGTCATTTTGGTCGTTGGTGTAAATGGTGTCGGTAAAACCACCACCATCGGTAAACTCGCGCAGCGCTATAAGCGTGAAGGTCGTGCAGTGATGTTAGCGGCTGGCGACACATTCCGCGCTGCCGCCGTTGAGCAACTACAGGCTTGGGGCGAACGCAATGATGTGCCCGTGGTCGCGCAAGGCACTGGTGCAGATTCCGCCTCGGTATTATTCGATGCTTACCAAAGCGCAAAATCGCGCGGCATGGATGTGCTAATTGCCGACACCGCAGGACGTTTAAATAACAAATCGCATTTGATGGACGAACTCAGTAAAGTCGTGCGCGTATTGAAAAAGATCGATGCCACAGCGCCGCACGAAATCATGTTGGTGGTCGATGCCGGTACTGGCCAAAACGCGCTCAACCAAGTGCGTGATTTTGACCAAGCGGTAAAGCTCACTGGCCTCACCGTGACCAAGCTCGATGGCACCGCCAAAGGCGGCGTGTTGTTTAATATCGCCAGCCGCACTCACCTGCCCATTCGTTTTGTTGGTGTCGGTGAAGGCATCGATGACCTACGCCCATTTGAAGCAGAAGAATTTGTCAGCGCCCTGTTTGACGACAGCCGCCAGTAACTAACAGGAGCCCGGAATGATCAGTTTTAAATCCGTCAGCAAGCGCTACCCGCCACAGTTTGACGCCCTGCGTGAACTCAGCTTTGATTTGCCCACAGGTGAAATGGCTTTTTTAACCGGCCATTCAGGCGCCGGCAAATCAACGCTGCTTAAGCTCATCATGCGCATTGAAAAAGCCAGCAGTGGCCAAGTTATCGTCAATGGCCGCGATCAAGGCCTGCTCAAAGGCAAGCAAGTTGCCTTTGCACGTCGGGACATCGGCATGGTCTATCAAGATCACAACTTGCTCGATGACCGCAGCGTATTCGACAACGTCGCCTTGCCACTGATCATCTCCGGCATGCCACCACGCGACATTCCAAATCGGGTTTATGCAGCGCTGGATTTGGTTGGCCTCAAGCATCGTGCCAAAGCCATGCCGCTAGAGCTTTCTGGTGGTGAGCAGCAACGCGTCGGCATCGCTCGCGCCGTAGTCGGCAAGCCTTCAGTCATTTTGGCCGATGAGCCCACCGGCAACCTCGACCCACAACTTGCCGTGGAAGTAATGAATATTTTTGAAGACCTATCGCGCGTCGGCGTCAGCATCTTAGTCGCGACTCACGACCTCGCCTTGATTGCCCGCTTCCGCCATCGCCTATTGACGCTGCAGGCCGGCCAACTGGTCGCCGACACAGGAGCCGCGACATGAATCAGCCTATCGCCGGCGCCCAATCGCCAAAGTCGAAAAAGCCCAGCGGCGCTCGCAGCTCAAAAAGCACCGCAGGCTCGCGCTTTCAACACTGGTTGGCGCACCATCGCCGCGAAGCCAATGACAGCTTCGGCCGTCTCGCTCGCGTACCGCTTTCTACACTGATGACGGTTACCGTCATGACAATTGCCCTCAGCTTACCGCTAGCATTAGGCCTATTACTAAATGACACGCGCCAAGCCGTTGCTACCTGGGATGCGGACGCACGCTTATCGGTCTACTTAAAAGAAGGTACCGACGCTGAAACGCAGCGCACGGTCTTGGCTCAGGCGCAAGCGCTGTCCGGCGTTAACCGTGCCAACTTGATCACGCCCGAAGCCGCACTCGAAGAGTTCAAAGCCAAATCTAATTATGGCCCGGCACTAGAGCAGCTCGGCAGCAATCCATTGCCCGCCGTGCTTGAAGTCTTCCCCAAAGACACTAGCGACACCAAGTCCATGACTGCTCTGCGTGATCAATTTGCACAATGGCCTGAAGTTTCCTTGGCCGAGGTCGATATCGCCTGGGTGCAACGTTTGCGTACGGCTCTCGACATTGGTGAGCGATTGCTCATGGCCATTGCTGGCACGTTAATTTTGGGCGCACTGCTCGTGGTCGGCAACACCATTCGCCTGAGCATTGAGTCGCGTCGTGACGAAATTCGTGTCACCTCGCTACTCGGCGGCACCCACGCCTTTGTCCGCCGCCCCTTTGTCTATATGGGCTTTTGGTGCGGCCTTAGCGCTGGTGCGTTCACTTTAGTCACCGTCAGCGGGCTCATTGCTTGGCTAAGTGAACCAGTACTGACCTTGGCGCGTTTATATGGCAGCCAATTTGCTTTGAGCTACCCCTCACTGTCAGTTGGCTTCGGCGTGATAGTTGGCGCCAGTTTGCTCGGCTTAATCGGCGCCTGGATTGCAGTAGGCCGCCATTTACGCGAGCTTGAGCCCTGATTACTTGCAGCGGCCACCGTCGCTGCTTATAGTTAAGGGTATTGTATATTCTGCCAATGGAGGCATGACAAACCATGAGTGACTGTCAGGCGCTAGCGCCTATCGCAGTGACCGTTCCAGGCGTAAACCTGGGTTCGTATATTCAAGCTGCTAACCGCGTTGCGGTGCTGTCGGCGGATGAAGAGCGCACGCTCGCCGAGCGCTTTCATGACGAGCAAGACCTCGACGCCGCCCGCCAGCTGGTGTTGGCACATCTACGCTTTGTTGTGCACATCGCCAAAAGCTACTCTGGCTATGGCTTGCCGCAGGCCGACTTGATTCAAGAAGGCAATATCGGCCTGATGAAGGCAGTGAAGCGCTTCGACCCCACCATGGGCGTGCGACTAGTGTCGTTTGCAGTGCATTGGATCAAAGCTGAGATTCACGAATACGTGATCAAAAACTGGCGTATCGTGAAAATCGCCACCACAAAAGCGCAGCGCAAATTATTTTTCAACCTGCGCTCGATGAAAAAGTCCTCAGCCAACCTGACGCTGGCCGAAGCTGAAGCCATCGCGACCGACCTCAACGTCAGCACACGCGATGTGATTGAGATGGAAGGCCGTTTGCTGTCTTTCGATGCGCCTATCGATGGCAGTCCAGACGATGACGACGAACGCGCGAGCCGTGCGCCAATTCATTATCTTGAAGACAAGCGCTACGACCCAGCGATGCAAATCGAGGCGTCAGACTTTGAGAGCAATAACAGCGAGCGTTTAATGGCCGCGCTAGACACGCTCGATGACCGCAGCAAAGCCATTTTGGCGCGCCGTTGGTTGAGCGAGAAAAAAGCCACGCTACATGAACTGGCCGCTGAATTTGGCATCTCTGCTGAGCGCATCCGCCAGCTAGAAAAAAATGCCATGGATAAAGTTCGCGCCGTGCTTGTGGCTTAAGCACAGTAGATGAACTGGCTCTCGCTCGCGGCAATCAATCTCACCCTGTGTATCGCCACTGGCGCGTTTGCCGCACATGGCCTGAAAGCTCGCCTGAGCGTGGAGCAAATGGCTTGGTGGCAAACCGCTGTTGGTTATCACACCACACACGCGCTCGGCCTGTTAGCCATCGGCATTCTATTGCGCTTTAGCCCTTCGCTAAGCCCTAGCCTGCCCGCTGCCGGCCTCAATACTTCAGCTCTATTGCTGCAACTAGGCATTGTGATTTTTTCTGGCTCGCTTTACGCCATGGCATTGGGCGCACCACGCTGGTTTGGTGCCATCACACCCATTGGCGGTTTAGCCTTTATGGCCGGCTGGCTCTGGCTAGCTTGGGCAGTAAGCAAATGAATATTCGTCTTAATGGTGAGTCGCTTACCATGTCTGCTGGCAGCACGATTAGCGACCTGCTAGCCGCACAAGACCTAGTTGGCAAGCGTATCGCCGTAGAATGTAACGGCGAAATCGTGCCCCGCAGCCAGCACTCCAACCATACCTTGCAGCCGAATGATGCCATCGAAATTGTCCACGCCATCGGCGGCGGTTGATGGATGTTCTAGTCGGCGTAGATTGGTTAACGCCTAGTCTGATTGTGCTCTCATTGCTGCTGATTATTGCCGGCATGATCGGCATGGTACTGCCCGCAATTCCGGGGCCACCCATCCTGCTCATGGGTTTATTTACCGCCGCTTGGGCCGAAAATTTTCACTATGTTGGTAGCGGCACGCTGATTATTCTGGCGCTGCTATGTGTTGCTGCTGTCGCGCTCGACTTCATTGCCGGGGCGCTCGGAGCTAAACGCAGTGGCGCTTCTCGAGCCGCAGTCATCGGCGCCTTACTTGGCGCGATTTTGGGTTTGTTTTTATTCCCGCTAGGGCTAATTTTCGGGCCCTTTGTGGGCGCGATGATTGGTGAGCTATCTACCGGTCGGCCGTGGCAACAAGCCAGTCGCGCCGGCTGGGGCGCGACTATCGGCATGCTCATTGGCATCGTCGCCAAACTCGTCATTGGCCTAATAATGATTACGCTGTTTATCTCTATGCGCGTGCATGCCTAGAGAAAGCCTGAAGTCAACCGCTCGTCTGTTTTAAGTTTGTACGATATTTGTCCACGATCGAACTTTATCCCTGCCATGTCACAGTCACCTGCCAATATACAGCGGACGTGACCATCATGAATAAAACTTATCTGAGCGTGGCAATTGCCGCTGTTTTCGCTTTAAGCGCCTGCGGCGGCAGCAGCAATAACGTCAACGTAACGCCAGCTGTTGTTCCTGGAAACGTATTGCTCGACAGCAATCGTATCGCCTTTATGGACTTTGCTTCGCCAGCCAATAGTTTAACGACAATCGGAGCAGTAACTGGCCTTACCTTAGGCGATACATTAGTTAGCATTGATCGACGACCACAAAACGGTTTTCTGTATGGCCTTGGCTACAACTCTGTTGCAGACACGGTCACTCTCTACGTTATTCATCCTGAAACCAAAGTTGCGACCTCGCTGGGATTTGCGGGCGGCTTTACGACTGATGGTATTAACCCTGCTCAGATCGGTAACAGTAGCACTCGCTTCGAGATTGACTTTAACACCGCTGTTGATCGTATTCGCGTAATCAATAGCCTTGGTAAAAACTTCCGTATGAATCCTAATACGGGCACGGTTGTTGACGGTAATAATGGCCTAGTTGCGCCAGCGACTCTGCCAGCAGGCACTAATATGGATGGGGCGCTCAATGGCACCTCTGTGACTGCGCAGGGCACAGCCTATGTCAATAACGTGGCCAATAATGGCGGCATAACCACGCAATACACTATCGATGAAAACTCAGACAACTTGTTTATTCAGAGCCCTCCAAATGAAGGAACATTGAGCGATCCCAAAGAATTGACCCCGAGAATCAGCTCAGTTCTCGGTTTCGATATCGCGCCGGGCGTAAGCGTCACTGCAAACAACAACCCAGTGACTACCGGTAGTGGTTACCTACTCATGCGCTCTGGCGCTAACACAGCCGAATCTTTAGCAACTGTTAATCTGGTCACAGGCGCCATAAGTAACATCACTGCCATCGCAGGTGGTGCAACAGCGCGCGGCATCGCAGTTCAAAATCCAGAATCAAATGCGGCGATCGCCCTATCATCGGATGGCACCCAGTTAGTACGTTTTGCTATCAGTAAACCGGCTACAACAACTACAACTGTAGTCATTACTGGCGTCACCATGGGTGAAAGCCTTGTAGGCATAGATTTCCGCCCCGCTACAGGTCAACTCTTTGCGCTAGGTGTTAACCCAACGGCTGATAATGGCACGGTTTATCTTATCGATCCCCAAAATGGCGCAGCATCAGCTATTGGTACACAAGGCTCTATCGCTTTTGTCGATGCCATGGGTGCTCCGGTAGATCTTCCCGACCCTACTATAGAAACTTACGGTTTCGACTTTAACCCGAGTGTTGATCGGATTCGAATTACTACGAGTACCGGTCTTAACCTACGTTTAAATCAAGTCACTGGCACACCCGTTGATGGCGACCCTGTAGCTGCTGGCGCCAACCCTGATGGAGGTATTAAAGGAAGTAACGTTACAGGTGCATCAGGTGCGGCTTACACTAATAGCGTTGCCAGCGCACCAGGAATGGGGACCACCTCACTTTACATCCTTAGCAACACAGGCTCGCAGCTAACCATTCAGAACCCACCCAATGAGGGCACTCAAACGCTGCCATTGACGGTCAGGCTGAATGGCAGCACATTGGCCTACACCCGAGTCAACGGCTTTGATATTCCATCAGATGTCCGTGTGGCAGCTAATAATGCCGCTGTTACCAACGGCTCAGGATTAGCTGCACTGACGGTCGGCGGCACAACAAGTCTTTATCGCATCAATCTAGCAACCGGCTCTGCCACCAATCTCGGCGCGATTGGCACAGGCATGGCAACGTATCGCGGCTTAGCACTCGGCCAAACTCACGCGCGCTAGTTAACTCGCCTCTCAGCCGCCCGCTTTATGGCAGCGGCTGAACCTGCGCGGTCTTTTGCAGAGCCTCGGTGTTAAAGCCGAGGCTTTGAGCTTTCTGCACCAGCGCGGTGAAGATATCCTCAGGTAGCTCCGGCGTGCGCGAGAGCATCCACAGATAGTCACGGTCTGGCGCACCGACTAATGCCCATTGGTAATCTGGATCTAGCGCGAGCACATAGTAGTCGCCATAAAATGGCCAAAAGAAGCTGACGCGCAGGCGGGAATTACCGGAGTTGGCCACGACTTTTGCGATACCCTCGGCCGACATCACTTCGCCGTTAGCTTGGCGACAGCGGTTGAGCACAGCAATGTCTTCACCTGCGGCGCTGTAGAGCGCCATGACATCGCCGGCACAGTCGGTTTGGAAACGATTGGGTAAGCGCGCGACCTCATACCAATCGCCGCTGTAGCGCTCGAGATCTACGGCGGCCACAGTCGCTAATGGCGGGTGGCTGCTGCATGCGGTGAGTGCAGTGAATGCAAACGCAGCTACGGCAGGCTTAATCCATACGGAAAAAATGCTCATATCTTTCTCTATTCATGATGTGTGCGGCTGTGCACGGCCCAACTGAGGCTTATATATACGCGATTGCTCAGCAACTAAACATGCCATAGCTTTGTAGTGGCCGCACTTAGGCCCGAGACGTACAATAGCGCTTTCTACGCTGGAGCTTGATCATGTCGGATGCTTTTTTACTCGCTGGCCGCACGTTTCACTCACGCTTACTGGTCGGCACTGGCAAATATAAAGACATGACCGAGACCGCCGAGGCCATTGCCGCCAGTGGTGCTGAAATAGTCACCGTGGCTGTACGGCGCACGAATATCGGCCAAACGCCTGGCGAACCAAACTTGCTCGATGTCATTTCGCCCGACCGCTACACCATTTTGCCCAATACCGCTGGCTGCTACAGCGCCGAAGAAGCCGTGCGAACCTGTCGCTTGGCACGTGAATTACTCGACGATCATAAACTCGTGAAGCTAGAGGTTTTGGGCGACCAGAAAACTCTTTACCCAAACATGCCTGAAACCTTAAAAGCCGCAGAAACATTGATTAAAGAAGGCTTTGAAGTCATGGTTTATTGCAATGACGACCCCATTGCGGCGCGACTTCTAGCTGAAATGGGTTGTGTCGCGGTGATGCCTTTAGGCTCGTTGATCGGCTCAGGACTGGGCATTGTCAATCCGTACAACCTGCGCATTATTCTGGAAGAGGCAACGGTGCCCGTGCTCATTGATGCTGGAGTTGGTACAGCATCAGATGCCGCTGTCGCGATGGAGCTAGGCGCTGCCGGTGTACTCATGAACACCGCCATTGCCGCAGCAGGCAAACCGGTGCTGATGGCTTCGGCAATGAAAAAAGCGGTCGAAGCCGGTCGTGAGGCATTTTTAGCCGGACGTATGCCGCGCAAGCTTTACGCCAGCGCGTCTAGCCCACTTGATGGCGTGGCGTTTCGCTAAGCCTCAAACCGCCTCAGCAAATATCTATGCGATAGCCAGCCTGCGGTAAATGCACATGCACAACGCCTAAGGCTGGCGTCTCGCGAGCAATGATAAAGCGCTCATCACTTACTCCAACCAACACACCTTCGGTGGGGTCTTTCGCGTAATCGGCTGGGCTGATGCGCACGCGCTGGCCAATTCGCGCATCTACTTTTTGATCAGCGGCAATAGCACGTGGCTCGGCGTTTTTGGCAGCTAGCAGCGCAGCATCACCCGAGATTTCCACACTCACGCCCTCACCAAATGCACCCATGCGATCCATCCAAGCATTAGCTTTCGGAAAGTCATTTAGCAAGGATGACTGACCGATATCGCGCAGAAACCACAGGCTGTGATACGTGGAAAAGTCGGCATGATGCGGCGCATCACCAAACAAAAAGTCCTGATTTTGCAAACGTGCCTCGGTGGCCACTAAATGCTTGCGCACCACCGACTTTGCCGCGCTAGGTGGCGCACTGCGAACACTGCTAGTGCGGCCGATCTGAATACGGTCAGCAAAAAATCGTACGATGGCCTTCAGCGTCATTTCGCGCCAAACAGTTTTCGCCAATGCCCATGAGCCAGCAGCAAACAAGACCGCAAAAAAAATCTTCACATCAGTATGACGAGCATAGGCTTGCTCATCCTCGCCCGCACGCGCCAAGTTAATATCTGGCTTCCCCGACAATCGCGCAATTTCAGCGGAAATGATTGCTGTATCGCAGAAGATGTCTGCACCAACTTGCATCACAGGCACTTTTCGATAGCCGCCTGTGAGCAGCTCAAGCTCAGGCCGTGGCGGTGCCGACTCAACGCGCACCGACTGCCACTCAAGCCCTGAATAACCCAGCATGCTGCGCACTTTTTGTGAAAATGGCGACAGAAAGTAGTGGTGCAAAATGAGTGTGGGCATAAAAAACTCGGGCAATGTTAAGAGGGTCGGAGCAGCACACGATACATCGCGGCCAAACAAAAACACAGCAGCGCAGGCAGCAGCAAGGTGAGCAGACCCACGCTTAAATATAGTTTGGCACCAATAATACCGCCACTAATAAAGCCCGCGATGATGAGGCCAAACAAGCGCGCTTTACGGGCATCAAAGCGCTTTCCGCGCAGCCAGCCACCAAGCATTAAGCCGAGGTCGGTGAAGATGCCGGTGACATGCGTAGTACGAACGATGGCGTTGCTGTAATGCGTGGCGAGCGCGTTCTGCAAGCCGCAGGCAGCCGAAGCAAAATACACACCAAAGTTATAGCCTTTGCTAAGCGCCATGAATGCTACAAGCAGAAAAATACCTTCGACGATCAGCAGCTCGTCATAGTGGCGCCCTGCACGTACATCGCGACCACTCAGCACCACGCCAGATAGTGCTGAGCCACAGACAAAGCTGATTATCACAAAGGTTAAATGCAGGACTTCAGCGCCTGACTGCCAAACGCTTACGCCTAGCCAGGAGGCAGTGCCTGATAAATGTGATAACGCATGCGGCGCCACGCCCATCACCCCTACGGCATTGACGATACCCGCCAACAAGGCCAAGGAAAATGCACCGTACTCAATCCATCGCGGCAATCGCTTCACACATCATCTCCTACTACAGCGCACGCAAACCCTTGGTGTGACTAGTCTAAGTTCCGTACAATCACGCACAGTTATTATTCATCGAGTGTATGGCATGAGCGAGTCTCCAGCGCGACCTTTTACCGATCGCATCAAAACCTTTATGCCGCGCACATCGCCGCTTAACACCTCGCAAAAGCAAGGGATGAGCGATTTTGCGCCAAAAATGCAACTCACGTTGGCGCAAGGAAAGCTCAATCCGGAAGCCATCTTTGGTCGCCGAGCACCACTCACTATCGAAATTGGTTTTGGCATGGGCCAGACGCTGATTGAAATGGCTCAGGCCGCTCCTGAGCGCGACTTTATTGGTATAGAAATTCACAAGCCTGGCGTCGCTCAGCTCTGCTTCGATGCCGGCACTCAAGGCGTGACTAATCTCCGTTATTACAGCGAAGATGCCGTATCAGTGCTGGAGCAGGCCATCGAGCCGGGAAGCGTAGATACCGTTCAGCTGTTTTTCCCTGACCCGTGGCAAAAAGCACGGCATCATAAGCGCCGCTTTGTACGACCAGACCTCATTGAGCTGGTGCGTCAAACTTTGAGCGTTGGCGGTCGCTTTCATATGGCCACCGACTGGGCACCTTATGCCGAATGGATGCTTGAGCACATGGAGGCTGCGGCCGGCTTTAACAATGCCCATGCGCCAGGTGAATACATGCCGCGACCTGCGTGGCGCCCACTGACAAAATTTGAGCAGCGTGGCCATGATCAAGGCCACGGTGTCTGGGATCTCATTTATGTCCGAGTCGACTAACGCGCCATACATTCCACTTAGCGCCAGCGAAGCTGCCGCACAAAAACCACTCACAGGCGGCAACTGGGCTGATTGGCTACTGCTTGCTTTAGCCTTGATCTCGGTAGCGTTGCTCGCGTGGGAAAGCTGGGGTCCAGTAACACCAGAGCAAAGTGAAGCCATCATCTTGGCCGACTACAGCATCTGTGGGCTGTTCTTTTTAAACTTCATGTGGCGCTGGCGCGAAGAAAAATGGGCGCTCGGTTTTGTCGGCCGCAATTGGTACGACGTGCTCGGCATGATCCCAGTCTCCGACCCCGCCCTGCGCAGTTTCCGTTTAATTCGCGTGGTGATTTTATTGGCTCGGATGGGCGTCGCCGCTGATCGAGTCATTGGCGAAGACTTCACCTATCGGCTGGTCAATCGCTTCAAGCAAGGCATCGTGCAAGCCATTAGCGGCACTGTCACCGTCGCCGTGCTAAATGAAGTCGCCGACGTGCTAGTGAAAGGCACTTACACGCAAAATATCGCGCGGGCATTAGAAGAAAACCAAAGCGAACTGCGCGATATGATTCGCGAAAAGCTCCGCGATGACCCACAAACCGGCCGCTTTAAACGCATGCCGTATTACAACGAAATCATTGAAGGCACGACTGAAACGGCGCTGCGAGTGATTGAACAAGTGCTGCTCGACCCGCGTACCGATGAACTAGTTGCCGATATGCTGCGCGAAAATATTAATCAAATTCGTCTTGCTGTTGCCGCCCGAGAGGCTAATAAAAACCAATGACCGCGCATGAGCCCGACTATGTTGCGAGCCTAAAGAAAGTAGAAGCGTTTAGCGCCTTGCCCGATGAGGCGCTAAACGCTTTAGCAATCATGGCGCAACCGCAGCGGCTCATGAGTGGTCAGCGCTTATATCGCGCAGGCGATCCGCCACGCTTCCTGCATGTGCTGGTTCATGGCCGCCTGCAGGTGCGCAAAGAGCAGCGCATATTGGGCTATGTGAACCGCTACGAGCTTTTGGGCGAAATGGGCGTGGTTGCCGCTGAAGCACGCAATAGCACAATTTATGCTCAACGCGATTGCCTACTTTTAAACTTGCCTGCCAGCGCTTTTATGGCGTTGATCCGCAGCCATCCAGATACACTGGTCGCACTATCGCGACTGATTATTTCACGCGGGCGTGATGCGCTTAATCCTCGCCAAAAACAAGCGAATGCCGATGGCGGCACGCTAGCTGTTGTGCCTGCAATCCGCGGCATCCCGGCGATGTTGCTAGCTGAAGCACTGACCGGACACATGAGTGGCTGGCCTGAAACTCGCTTAGTCAGCGCCGCGCATATCGACAGCGTATTTGGTGCGGGCTTTTCGCACACGCCCCAAGATGGTAGCGACGCCGATGTCGCACTTTGCGCTTGGCTCGCCAGCCTAGAACACCAGCATCGCTTCGTGATGTATGTTGCCGATAATGGCACCGATACCTGGTCTTTACGCTGCTTGCGCCAAGCCGATCGCATCTTGCTAGTGGCCGAGTCTGGGCAAAAACCGCAAGCCACACCCGTGCTGGAAACATTGCGCGCCGGCGGCTTGGTAGCCCCGATCGAGCTAGTATTATTACGACCAATGGGCGATGCCGCACCGCACACATTAGAGTGGCTTGAGGCCACTGGCGCACGCGCACATTATTTTTTACACCCATGGGCCAAACATGAAATAGCCGCCCTCGCCCGGCAAATATCTGGGCGCGGCATAGGCTTGGTATTAGGCGGTGGCGGCGCTCGTGGCTTCGCGCATATCGGCTTGATAAAAGCACTAGAGCAACTTGGCATTCCAGTCGATGTCGTTGGCGGCACTAGCATGGGCGCCTTTGTTGCCGCGCTCCTAGCTTGCGGCTTCGATAGCACCGAAATGATTCACATCGCCCACGAAACCTTTGTCGCGCGAAACTACCTCAACGACTACACCCTGCCGAAGGTTTCGCTTATCCGTGGCGAGCGTTTTCATCAGCGGCTAATGACCATTTTTGGCGAACGCCGCATTGAAGAATTGCGCCGCACCTACTACTGCATTTCCACCAACCTCACTACTGGTATGCCTGGCATTCATGACAGCGGGCCGCTAGGTAGCTGGGTCGGCACCAGCATGTGTGTGCCCGGCGTCGCGCCGCCCATTGCCTTCGAGGGCGAACTTTTGTGTGATGGCGGCGTGGTCAATAATCTACCCACTGATGTCATGGCGCAGCTCGAGCGCGGCGTCATCATTGCCTGCAATGTTGGTAGTGTTGGCGATATGGCCGCACCTGGTGCCGGCATGAATGAGCCAGATCAAAGTGCCTTATTGCATTGGAAAAGCGAAGGCCAGCCGCCGAGCTTGAGTGAGATTTTGATGCGCACAGCAACACTGACCAGCGACACGATTACGCTACAAGCATCGATAGATCGCGCCGATACCTATTTGCGCATGCCCATCGATGATATTGGTATGTTTGAGTGGTTACGCATGGATGAGCTGGTGCAGCGCGGCTATGAACATGGCCTGGAAGTGCTGACACCACTCCGTGAAAAGCTACTGCGTTAAAACGGGGACTCGGCGTATTTAAGCAGGCGCAGATGGGCGCGGTTTAATTCCATACTCATTCAATAGGCCCTGCAAATATGTTGCGGTTTCGCTGTCGAGACTGGGCAGATAATGCGCCAGAATCTCATGACAATCTTGTTGTCGCGCCGGCGTTAAGCGCCGCACGATATCCAATAGCGTATGCCATTGTGAGCGCAGCAAGGCCGCGTAGGCCGCCTGCGCCAAGAACTCGTCATCGGCCTGCTCCATGACCTCTGCCAAATTGTCACGGCCTGCGCTATTCATTACTTCTGCCAAACACAATATGGCCGACCAGAGCTGGCGGTAACTTGTGGCTTTGATAATCCGCTGCAACACTTCTGGCCGTTGCAGCGCGGCTAGATTCACCACTTGTTTTTGCACTTCGGGCGATAAGCACACCACCACCGGCAGCACATCCTCCCAAAGGTCTTCTGCCTGAACGGTCTCGATAATAGCCGTTAGTACGCGCTCGCCCTGCTCTGCCGCTAAATCACCAAGTTCACACTTAAGGCCGTAGCCGGCATGCGTCAGCAAGGCCAATAAACTGGGCCAGAGGTCTCGGCGCGACTCATCGCAGACTAGCAAAACTGCGCGCCGCATACGCTCAGTAGGAATTAGGCGCACGATGTGATCGATGCGGTATCGGGCTTCGATAAAAAACAGTATCTGCAGCAAATCACCTTCATCTTCAATACTTACAGCAACTTGCTGCAGCACGTCATCGGGCAATAAGGCCACGAAACGGCCGAGTGTGACGAAATCTCGGCGCAACAGCAGCACATGACTAATGGCCATGACTTTTTTCGCTGCTAACAAATGCAGAACCTCTCGGGCGCTACGAGGGTCAAGATCAATCGCGACATCGGCTAGAAACTCAGTGTCTAAATACTTGGCAATATTGGCCACGCGCCATGCTGGCAGCTCGCTTGCTAAGCGTGCTGTCATTGGTGCGCCAAACCACGAGCGAGCACATAGCGCCGACACCCATGCCGGCAGCCAGCGTGCGACTGCTGCAAGCAGGCCCAAGGGCTCACGCAACTCATCATGCAATACATCGGAAATGGCCGAGCGTAATGTCGCTACGGCATCGGAAGGTAAGTCGTGTAGATAGCTCAGCGAGCCGGCCTTGACTGACAAAAAGCGCGCCAGCTTGATGACTTCGGCACGATTAGCTAAGCGGCTCATTTGCGCGACCTGCGGCTGTTTGCGAGCGAACGCTTACTAGTGCGCGATGATGCGTCACGCGCAATATGCCGACGCTGCAAGAGCCAACGCAATGGCCAGAAAATGCCGCGACGCAGCTGACTTTGAACGCGCTGACGTTCGCGCTCACTGGCAGCATCGATCAGCTCATGCAGCTGCGTTAATTGCGCATCACTCAAGGCATCGAGGCCGCTTAAGCTGGCTTGCGGACGGCGCAAGCGCAGAGCGAGCTGAGTCAATGATTCGGACATGGCTTAAACCACCGCCTTGGGTCGATGTGCCAGCCAAGAGTCGAGCTGCTTAGCAAATTGCTGCTTATCGCTGGATGAAAATGGTGGCGGCCCACCGCGAACCATGCCGGCGTCACGCAGGTCGCTCATCAAGTCACGAATAGCTAAACGCTGACCAATGCTTTCCGGCGTGTGCAGCTGGCCACGCGGGCTTACCGCCACTACGCCGAGTTTCACGACCTCAAAAGCGAGCGGGATATCTTGCGTGATGACTAAATCTTTGGCCTTGGCATGCTGCACGATGTAGTTGTCGGCGACATCAAAGCCAGGTGGCACTTGCACGGCATTCATCGGCAAGCCGGCTGGCAGGCGAATGGGTTGATTGGCGACAAAGGTAATCTGCACGCGGGTGCGCTCAGCGGCGCGAATGAGCATGTCTTTCACGGGCACGGGGCAGGCGTCGGCGTCGACCCAAATCTGCGTCATGGCACGGGTATCTCGAAATATCTGTGGAGCGATTCTACCGCGATGCGGGCTCGCTGTGTTCGGGCAAAAAAGCATCAATAGCGCGATTTAGAAAGCGTAAGCCAAGCGCGCTGGCTTGCAGGCGATCTGGCGTGTGTTCGAGCAGGCCTTGGCGGCGTAACTCGGCGAGCGTGCTGGCAATGGTGTTGGGTGAAAGTCCGGTGCGCTCTGACCAATAAGCGCTGGGCACGCCGTTGGTCAGGCGCAGGGCATTGAGCATGAACTCGAAGGGTAGGTCGATGCTCGCGATGCGCTCTAATTTGGCTTGATAGGCGGCCACGCTTGGTATTCCCGTACTCTGCGCCGCGCTATAGGCAGCCAAATAATCTTTTGGCATTCGCGTTTTCGTGCTCCGCCAAATCTCGGCCGGGGCTGTGGTGATGTCCGCGCTATTTGCTAAAGTCAGCTTGCCATGAGCACCTGCTCCGATGCCCAGATAATCACCAAACTGCCAATAGTTCAGGTTGTGCCGACACGCCTGATCAGCCTGCGCAAACGCCGACACCTCATAGCGCTGAAAGCCCGCTTGCGCCAGCAGCACCTCGCCCTGCTCCTGAATATCGGCGAGCACATCCTCATCGGGCAGGATGGGTTGCTGGCGATAAAACACGGTGTTGGGCTCGAGCGTGAGCTGGTACCACGACAGATGTGTAACGCCGAGCGCGATGGCCTGAGCAAGATCATCGCAAGCGGCGGCAACGCTTTGTCCGGGCAAGCCGTGCATTAGGTCGAGATTGATACGCTCGAAACCGGCCGCGCGCGCAGTGCTTGCCGCTCGCAAAGCCTCATCGCCGGAATGAATGCGGCCTAAGGCTTTGAGCTGCTCGCCCTGAAAGGTTTGCACACCAATGGACAGGCGATTGATACCGGCCGCGCGATAACCTTCAAACAAGCCCTGCTCGACTGTGCCGGGGTTAGCTTCTAGTGTGATTTCGATGTCATCAGCCCATGACAGCCGCGCGCGAATGCCAGCAAACAGGCGCACATAGCCATTCGGTGAGATCAATGACGGCGTGCCACCACCGATAAAAATCGACTGCAATGGTCGCTGCGACCAGTCTTGGGAAAAATGCGCTAAATCGGCGTCGAGGTCATTGAGCAAGGCATCGATATAGGCGGCCTCGGGCACACCGTCGGCGCTCACTGCATGCGAGTTAAAGTCGCAATAAGGACATTTACGCACGCACCAAGGCATGTGCACATAAAGGCTTAACGGCGGCACTTTTTGAGCCTGCACATTGACCAATGGCGCGCTCACAGCCCGGTTTCGCTCCAGCGCGCGCGCAGCTGCTGCAAGGCTTGGCCGCGATGGCTTAGCGCCGCTTTCCGCTCGCGCGGCAATTCAGCCGATGTCATACCTTCATCGGCCAGATAAAACACCGGATCATAGCCAAAGCCCTGCTCACCCGAAGGCTGATGCGTAATTTCACCGGCCCATAAAGCTTGGCAGATGATAGGCAGCGGATCATCGGCGTGGCGAACAAAGGCCAGTACGCAAACAAATTGCGCACGCCGTGAAGTATCGGCTGGCATAGCCGCGAGTGTGGCCAAAAGCTTGGCATTGTTTGCGGCATCGCCAGCGGGCGCGCCAACCTCATTGAGGGCATAGCGCGCAGAGTAGATGCCCGGTGCACCACCGAGTGCATCAACGGCGAGGCCAGAGTCATCGGCTAGTGCTGGCAGGCCGGTTAAGCGACTGGCGTGGCGAGCTTTTATCAGCGCATTTTCAACAAAGCTCAAGCCATCCTCGATGGCATCGGGCACAGCAAATTCCTTCTGTGAGCGCACGCTGACATCAACATCCGCAAGCAAAGCGCGCAACTCTTTGAGCTTGCCTTCATTGCCGGTGGCTAGAACAAACTCACGCGAGGCCGTAAGCCTATTACCGCCATTCGTCTCGACTTCACTCATCAATCATCGCCCCGACTAACGCGGAAAATACCGATCTCACCGAACATATTGGGAAACCATCGCGCCAAAATGCTGCCCTGCTGATCTTGATCAACCGCAAGTTTATCTAGCACTTTTAAACCCTTGCTGCGGCAGAGCGCTTCAAAGTCATGCATGGTGCAAAGATGAATATTCGGAGTGTCGAACCAGCCATATGGCAAGGCGCGCGACACTGGCATGCGGCCCTTATAGAACAAATACCAGCGGGTTTGCCAGTGCGCAAAATTTGGAAATGTGACGATAACTTCGCGCGCCACGCGCACCATTTCATCGAGTAAAATATCGGGCCGCTGCACTGCCTGCAGCGCCTGCGCCATCAGTAAAGTGTCGAAGCTATCGTTCTCAATATTCGCCAAACCATGGTTAAGGTCTTGCTCAATAACATTTACGCCACGCGCGATGGCCGTGGTGATTTTATCGGCATCGATTTCGAGACCATAGCCGCGCACATTTAAGGTATCGCGCAAATGCGCTAGCAGCTCGCCATCGCCACAGCCTAAGTCAATCACGCGTGACTCTGGCGCGATCCATTGCCGCGCCAACGCTAAATCAAGACGCATGGGCTGCCTCCCGCTCATTGGCAATACGCGTCATAAACGCCCTGAAAATATCCATATAGCGAGGGTTATTTAACAGGAAAGAATCATGCCCTTGCGGAGCATCCACCTCTGCGTAACTCACTTCTTTGCCGGCCTTCACTAAAGCATCAACGATTTCACGCGAACGCGCCGGAGCAAAGCGCCAGTCGGTGGTAAACGACACCACCAAAAAGCGACATTGCGCCTTAGCAAAAGTCTTCGCTAGGTCGTGATCGTAATCGCGGGCGGGATCGAAATAATCCAGCACGCGCGTCATCAGCAAATAGGTGTTGGCATCGAATCGTTTGGAAAACACCTCACCCTGATAGCGCAAATACGATTCGACCTGAAACTCGGCATCGAAGCCATATTGGTAGGTAGCTTTACGCAGGTCGCGGCCGAACTTTTGCCGCATCGCGTCATCGGATAAATAAGTGATGTGGCCTACCATGCGTGCCAACGACAAGCCAACCTCGGGAATGACACCGTGCTGAAAATAACGGCCGGCATGGAAGTCCGGATCGCGGCGAATGGCTTGGCGGGCGACTTCGTTGAACGCGATATTTTGCGCGGTAAGCTTGGGCGCACTGGCGATGATGACCGCATTGGCGATGCGATGCGGCTGATCGATACTCCAGCGCAACACCTGCATGCCACCGAGCGAACCACCGACAACAGCCGCCCATTGTTCAATGCCCAAATAATCCATTAAACGCACTTGCTGCTTCACCCAGTCGCGCACTGCGACAATGGGAAAGTCAGGGCCCCAAGGCTCGCCGGTCTCGGGATTAATTGACGATGGCCCAGTCGTGCCATGACAGCCGCCAAGGTTATTAAGCGCGACGACAAAAAAGCGATCGGTGTCGATGACCTTGCCCGGGCCAATGGCGCTATCCCACCAGCCAGTTTTGGCCGTAGCTGGGTCTTCGCCCTCGTGAAAACCAGCGGCGTGATGATGCCCCGACAGTGCGTGGCAAATCAGCACCGCATTACTGGCGTCGGCATTCAGCGTGCCATACGTTTCATAGACCACATCATAGGTATTGAGAGTACGGCCACAGGCCAAATCTAAGGGCTCGGTGACGTGCAAATACTGCGGCGTCGCAACACCGACACTGCCTTCTGGGTAAATAAAAGCCTCTGTACTCATGGCGTCATCCATTAGCCTGCTAGCAGCATAAGAGCCTGCGGATACGCTGACTTCAAAAGGATTTCTATAATTTGAATGCCTAAAAAAGCAATGATTGGCGACAAATCTAAGCCGCCCAGGCTCGGCATTAGGCGACGGCATGGGCCGAGTATAATTTCTGCAATCTGCATTAGCGGCATCATCGCTGGACTCATACCGCCCGAAGCCATCGCTACCCAGCTTAAAATCACCATGCCCAAAATGACCCAGAAGAAGAAGTCAGCGGCGGCTAAAAGTAGGCTGAAAATCGCTGTAACCAAGAGCAAGCTCGGTGTCACCGCTTGGTCGGTCAAATGTGCAATAGCACTGAGCTGTACCAGCTTTATGATGACGATGAGCACAATCGCTGCCGTATCGAGACCGAAAATACTGGGGATAATGCGACGCAGCGGATGCAGCAATGGCGAGGTTACTTTCACCACAAACTGCGACATGGGATTGAAGAAGTCGGCGCCAGCAACCTGTAGCAATAAGCGTAGCCAGACCAATAAAATCAGCACACTGAACACCGTGTTTGCCAACAATAAGCCGATTTGGTTCATCGCATCCATTTACCGCACTCCTAATTCGTTAATTAATTGCTTGCCGCTCATGCGTTTCGTTCGTGAGCCAAAACCTAATGGCTTAATTCTATAGCCAAACTTTCACCGCGCTCGGCACAGGCACGCATAGCTTGCTCGACAATATCGGCCAAGCCAGCACGATCAAAGACGGCGACAGCTTGCTCTGTGGTGCCATTGGGCGAAGTCACGCGGCGGCGTAACTCTGCTGGACCAACATCGGCAGTAATCGCTATTTGCGCTGCACCTAATGCGGTTTGCAAGGCCAAATCACGGGCATCTTGCGGATCTAAGCCGAGCTTTACCCCGGCATTAATCATCGCTTCCATAAGATAGAAAAAATACGCTGGGCCAGACCCAGAAACGGCGGTGACGGCATCAATTTTGGCTTCAGTATCGACCCATAAGGCGATACCGACAGCCGCCAACACTTGTTCGGCTTGCTCGCGCTGCTCATGGCTAACGGCGGCATTGGCATACAAGCCCGTAGCACCCGCTTGCACCAGCGCCGGCGTGTTTGGCATGGCGCGAACGATGGCCGCATCACCACCCAACCATTGCGACAAGCTCTCGGCTGGGATGCCAGCAGCGATAGAAATAAATAGCGGCTTGGCCTGCTGAGCGGTCGTGGCCAAGGCTTGCGTAACGGCTTTCATGGCCTGCGGTTTAACTGCAAGCACGACGATATCAACATTGGCGACCAGAGCGGCGTTATCGGTGCCGGTGCTCAAGCCCCGCGCCGCATGAACGCTGAGCGCTGCTTCTGAAACATCGGTGAGCATCAGTGCCGTGGTGGGCCAACCTTTTGCTAATAGACCGCCGACTAAGGCCGAGGCCATATTGCCAGCGCCAATAAAACCAATGCGGGGAAACTGTGTCATGCGGTGGTTCCAACTGAAGAAATAGTAGGTCGCGCGCCAAAAATGGCGGTGCCAATGCGCACCCAAGTGCTACCGGCCGCGATGGCCTCAGCAAGGTCTGCGCTCATGCCCATGGATAAGCTGTCAAATGGTGCATCGGCGAGCCTTGGCAGTCTAGCGAGTATCGCGGCATGTGTCTTGGCTAGCGTAGCAAAAGCGCTGGTTTCGCCCGCTTTAGGAATGACCATCAGCCCGCGCAACCGCAGCCTTGGCAGCGCC
>TARA_R110001599_G_scaffold339851_1_pt1 | contig 41211 bp, 58 predicted proteins | sample TARA_R110001599 | Tara Oceans TARA_R110001599 (sample SAMEA4398360) | marine metagenome | biome: Polar Biome; feature: [MES] marine water layer (ENVO:01000295) within the mesopelagic zone...; material: water (ENVO:00002006), including particulate matter (ENVO:01000060) such... | reverse complement strand
AAAATCCTCGTGTCCCTGGTTCGATTCCGGGACCGGGCACCACTAATTGTTAATTAAATCAGGCGGTTACGTGATCAGCGGGACGCCTTTTTTATTGCTTCAATTTCCGGTGTGACCAAAACGTGACCACGCGGCAAATTGTTTGCAGCAGCTGAAGCTAAGTTTTCAGGTGCTAGATGGGCATATCTGCGAACCATTTCTATCGATTCCCAACCACCTAACTCTTGAAGCACATTCAAAGGTGTACCGTTCTGAATGTGCCAGCTTGCCCATGTATGCCTTAAGTCATGCCAGCGGAAATTATCTATTCCGGCATTTTTCAAAGCCTTACGCCACCCGGTGTTATTTGCCCTTAATATCCGATCGCCCTTATATGTAAAAACATATCGCTCATTTTTAAAGAGCTGATCTCTAATTACACTTAAAGCTTCTTCATTTAATGGCACAGCTAACGCTTGGCTGTTCTTTACTTCATCGCTATGAATCCAAGCCACCCGCCTAATTAAATCAACCTGACTCCACTCTAACCCTACAACATTCTGCTCTCTCAAGCCGGTTGCTAGTGATAGTCTTGCCATTGCCTGTAAATGATCAGGCAGTTGACCTAACAAAGCTGAAGCTTCGCTTGGTGTAAGCCAGCGAATCCGCCTCTTATCTTCCTTGAAAAGCTTAACTTTAGGAATACGATCTATCCATTCCCAGTCATCGCAAGACGCTTTTAGTATTGTGCGCAACAAAGCTAGTAAGCGATTGACTTCGGCATGAGTAACCAGTTTTCCAGTATCCTTGCCTTGGCAATTCAGCTTGCTCTGACCTGCTCGCGCATACTTTATGTGATCGACCATTTCGCGATCGACCTCATCCAAAAAGCAACCACCTATCCAGTGGTGGAGAAGTTTCAGTCTTCTCTTATCACTGTCTAGGCTTTTCTTATGCTGATTTTCCTTTATCCAGCGCAATACGGCTTCTTTCCAAGTTCGTCTTTGACGATCTCCTAGCTTTTCGATTCGCCATAAATCCGCCTTGGCTTGATCGTGGAACTCTTGAGCCTTTACAGGATCTACAGTCCCAGTACTTTTTCGTAATCGGCGTCCTTTGTGCCGAATATCGATCCAGTAGGTGTCACCACGCTTAAAGAGCGACATGGTTTATTCCCCTTGTTAGTGAGAATACCCGCTGGCCTTTGCTCGCGCTCAGGATAGTCGCCAGATAACCACTGTTCAAGTGAAGATTTAAGGAAACGCCACTCACGACCAACCTTTTTTGCTGGTAATCTTTCATCTTTTGCCATTCCTCTCACGGTCTTTGGCTGCAATCTTAAATAAGCAGCAGCCTCAAAAACGTTCAATACTTCTTGTGTTTCTGGCTCATTATTCATACAGCCTCACCTTCATTATTTGTCTATTCTTTCACCCAGAAAGCCCGAATTAACGGGCGTTTCTAAATAGCGATAACGACATTTCTTAAGCTTGGCCGATCAAAACTTGACCGCCAGGCGATCTTTTAAGCCCAGCTTTATCTATTCGTTTATCACCAAATACGACCCAGTTTTCTTTTTGAGCGAACCCAGTTACATAAGTTATCTCGTAAAGCCCTTCATAGTCCAAACCGGCTGGATGCGTTTCTGTATATGTGATGGTGTCACCTTTTTGAAATCCTCTATCGTTGTAGCGAACCTCAAAAGGTTTATCGCCAAATGTTTTTGCCTTCATGAACTCATTTTCGATCTTTAATTTATGGTGAGCCATTACTCAAATCTCCGACATAACCGCTGTTTAAGGGTTTAAGAACTCATCAACCGCACATTTCGCGCTTTCTAAATCTACTAACGGCAAGCTTCCATCGCCGCACCCGTTATACATTTCAGAGTCATAACTAGACTGAAGATCGTTAAGAATGCTTTCTTTCATTTCTGTTAGAGCATCACGAACGATATTTTCAATTTGTGCGTACTGACACTTAATTGAATGAGTTGCACCGCTATCAATTTCTACTTTATTCTTTTCCAATAGCTTTACCGTAAACTTTTCTAATAATTCTGGTGACATTTCCTAGCTCCTTCTTGTTCGACATTTCTTCAGTTTGGACAGTCTCGGCAATCATAACTATCAATTGCTTTTGCTTGATCTGTTGCAGCAACAACGCTATCAATAATGTTTTCCTCTTCAACAAGAAATACCTGATCATCCATTACCAACTCAACAGCCCAGCCACCGCTTTCGATTCTGATATTTATGTCACAACCTTCCGGTAAATCACCCGCAGCGTAATTAATTGCCTCGTCTATCGTTTGCATTCCTAACTCCTTCTTGTTCGAAATTATTTAGTGTTGTCATCTAAATATTCATTAACAGCAGCGCAAAACTGCTCGTACATATCTTCTTTTTTATCTGCTTCATACGTGTAAAGATGGGGCGCAATATCAAGAATCTTGCCGTGATAAAACTCTTCATTGTCTTGTGCAACATCTTGAACGCATGAGCCAGAAAATCCTTTAAATGCAAATTCTTTTTTTGTGTCGAAATCTATGTGGCTCGGCTTTTCTTTCTTGCCAAACGCCTTATCCCAATTAGATTGCATGTCTTCATGACCCAGCTTTGTTCTTGCTTGCAATCGCTTTGAGCCTTTGCCGTTCGTTGGGTTCATGCCACCCTCTTCAAATGCGTTCTATAGATCACAAAATTAGTGATCAATGGGCTTGTTTTAAATTCTTCCGCCAAGATCTGCTTTGAAGGCTTCTGATGCGTATTGTTGCAAATCTTGCATCTTGCCTTATGTCCTGTCTTATGAGCTCTCTGTACAGGGAATTCATCCCATAATTTAAACTCATTGCACTCGGTGCACTGGCGACCTTCGTCGGTAATCAGTAGCGGCAAGTTCTTCTTGGTTTCTTTTACTGTGTTCATGGACCACCTCACAAAGCTAATTTAAGCGGCTACTTACGGTAGCTAATCGCTATGTTCACAGATTCCACAATCCTCGATAGCAGCAGTGTTATCTTGGCCTTCCAAGGCACCACGGCGTCGTATCATGTGTAAGGCGTCTGGAGGAACTTTCTGCACATAGTGCCGGTGTTATATGCGCCACCTCCGGCTGGGTTTGTTTGGTTTAAGCAGCCTGCTCAACCACCAACTCACGAATACCGTCTTTATTAGGCTCAGTAACCCAACCCGCCCTTTGCAGCTGCTCAACTAAATTAGCTGCTCTGTTGTAGCCAATCTTCATGGCTCGCTGAACAGATGAAATACTGACCTTTCCTTGCTCTCTGACAGTTTGAAGGCATTCATCAAACAAAGGATCTTCATCTAACCCGAGTTCTGGCTGATCCTTATCGGCTTCAGGCATGCCGTTTCCGTTCTCAAGAATCTCATCAGCATTCGGGATAACAATCATTACCGATTGGCCTTCAGCATCTGCAAGTTCATGTCTAAAGTGAGCATGAGGTGACACCTAAAGAACCGCCTTAATTCCAGCCTTGAAAGTGATTGATTCGATCTTTGCAACACAAGTGGCTCGATTCTGAGAAGCAAGAATATTTATAGCCTTGCTAACAATCGTTTTTGATCGAGCGTCAAGTCGTTCAATAACTGAATCCTGCTCAGCTTCTGACATAAGCGCCCAATGCTTTGGCATATGCTTGATTTCATCTAGTACAAAAGTAACCAAGTCACCAAGGAATGTTTCTTCTGCAATTTCTACTACTTCATTTAGTTCTGACATTTTGTTTCTCCTGATTAAAATTAATTGGCTGGATTTGAGTACTCAAAATTTCGCCCAGCCTTGGTTATTGCAGCCCGAATGCAGCCAAGTCTTCTTGATGCAATCATTCGCTTTCTTTTAAGCGCTCGAACATTTATGCAGTGTTGGCAAATCTCACCGTCACCAATCATTTCATTCCATACATCGTTAAAATCTGGGCCGCCATATCCATCAAACTGCTTATTTCGGGAATTAAAAGCGGTTTCAATGCATGTTTTAGGGAAAGGCTTGTTCGATAGCCAGTTGTAATTTGCTGTTTTTTCGCAGCTTTCAGCCTCTTTCGCTCCCTGCTTTTTAAGCTGAGATTTCCTGTCTGACCAGTAAGCATGACCAGCAATCAGGTTTTCTAGTTTTTTGCTCATAACCACCTCAATTTAAAAAAATGCCCGTACAACTTAATCGGGCCAAGCTTCAGCACGGACTAGGCTGCTTTCTTTGCTTCACCAACGTAATTGGCATGAGGAACACGGCCTTGAATAATTGCTTTGGCTATCTGCCTTGCTTGTACTGCAAAAACGCCAAGGTCATTACATAAAAAAGTAATCATTGCTTGCTCTGGATCGTAAATTTTCTGCTCGGCTTGATCGATGCCAAGGTCGTTAGCAATCAATTGTTCGGTATGATCCATGCTTGCTTGAACGGCTTTTTCAGCTTCTTCATTTTCAGCCTGAACCCTTTCTAGCTCTTGGGATTGAGCGTCAGCCAGTGCTTGGGCTTCCTGCTTGGCTTTTAGTTCTGCTGCTGCATTTGCCTTAGCTTCTTGCTCTTTCGCTTCACGCTCCGCCTTATCCTGCTCGTAAGCAATTCGCGCCTTATCTCTTTCTTCGGCTTCGGCCTTGGCTCGTTGTTCTGCTTGGCGCTGTCTCTCTATTCGCTCACGTTCCCGAGCTTGGGCCTCTTCCTGCCTGTTTATTTCAGCATTTAAAATTCTGGTAAGCTCAGACTGATAACGGGCATCATCATCAAATAGAAAGTGTGCGACATGGTCCCGAGTAAGCGGGGCAGCTAGGCCAGACTTAAAGCTTTCATTTTCAAGCTGAACCAAGCGGGTTTGTGTTTGTTGCTGCAAACTCTTGTCGGTCAAAACGCGAGTTACTAGGGCGTCTTTCGCTTTTGCTGCTAAATTGCCCTTTATTGTCACGTTTGAAATTATGACCAGGTCTTCAAATACGGCCTTTCTAAATTCAGGGATTACCTGGTGTTCTTCCCAAAGCTCAAGGCGCTTATCTGAAAGCATGACCGAAAGCGCTTCACGCGTTTCATTCTCAAAACGTGCGACTTGCTCTAGTATCTTTGTTCTGCCTTCTTCACACATAGAGACAAGCTGTTTCATTTGTGCATCAAATGCCTTTACCGGCTCAGACGCTTTAGCGACTTCTGACTTTCGTCTGTCATCGATCACCTTTTTAGTTTGATTTAATTCTGTCGCCAAAGCTTTCGCCTCTTTGACCGTTTCCGAAGTCACAACCACATCGTATTTTTCAAGTTCGGTAGCTAAACTTGCCCGAAGCTCTTCAAAATTAACTTCAACAATGGCTGGTTGGTTTTTTATTGCGATTAACTCTTTCATGAGTTCTCCTTTTGCGCTTTGAGTGATTTAATTTTTTTATCGTAATAGCTCTTAACTTCAAATTGCTGATCATCGGTCAACTGCTTTATATCCTGAGCAATGTCATCACCACACTGATTTAAAGTTTTGAGATCAGGGCACGAATCAATTGATTCCTTGAATAGCTTCACATAGTCAAACTCAGGCTGTGTTTGTTGCTCTCGCTCATCATTAGATTTAGCTAGACCAAGAACCTCATCATCAAGGCTTACTGCTTTTCGCTGCACAGAAGAGGTTTGAGGAACAACCTGAGCCTTGCCCATATCTTTCTCTTCCTCAACGGTATGCATGCCCATTGATATTTCAGGCGCTTTAGTTCTCACAAAGAATGCAGCTGCTCGATAGGTGAGCATCAACTCAGGCATAGTTTTCCATTTTGAGCCGGCCTTAGTAGACCAACTTTCAAGCCTTGCCATTTCTAGTGTCACGCTTGGACCATAAACGGTCTCACCAGAGCTCTTTTCAGTGGCGTAAGCTCGGCATCCCCAACCCTCAGTATTTGGCTCCCCAAAAAAATCGTACTGTAAAGAAGAGAAGCGCCCTGAATTGTTTACGCATGCAATAAGAAACTGAGAAGACCAAGCAGGCTTGCCGTGAACTACGTACAAGTTTTGCATCACCATCATAGGGTCGGCCTGAATTCTGTCAGCCATTGATAGGGCGATAATGCAGTTGGCCGGCTTGCCTTTGAATGATGTTGGCACCAGATCTGAATCGCTTAAGATTTGTGCCATATGCTGCACTTCCTGAAACCGCTGAAGGTTTGAAAATATGCTAGATTCACCTGTTCTGATTGGCGGTGATGCCTGACTTGCTTGTGTCGCTAATTGGTTCATTGTCATTCTCCGTTAGTCAAAAAATGCGTATGCAGGTAATGAAAGTGTTTCACTGGCCTCACTGTATCCAGGCCATGTATTTGTTTTTATACATTCAGCAAAGAGGTCTAACTCTCTGCGCATCAATTCGCGGCCTCTCTCTCTTGCAGCGTCATCAAGATCGTAAATAGCCACTCCATAAGGCGCTTTAGTCTCAACAACGATGAACTTATATGCCTTAGGCGTTCGGCCTGTTACGGCTTCATACCCTGCACTACTGAACACATCTGAAACGTGATAATTAAAGTTTGTGATGGTGCGCATAAATGCTTTTTTACTGGCATCAGCAGTGGTTTTTAAATCAACCAGGATGTCATCACGATTAAAATCAGGGCGACATTTGCACAAGGTTCCGGTTTCTTCGTCTTCCCAAAAGAAAGACTCTTCAGCGGTACCATTTGATAAATAGGCTTTAGCCAAGCGATGCTTCAAAACAGAGTCAGCTGCACGCTTAACAGTTTCAATTTGATCTACATCAAGCAATATTTTGCCTTGATTGTTGGTTTCCCATTGCGCCCACTCTTCTTTTCCTGCACTAGATCGTTTATTGATCTTAGGCGGCACAACATACTGAGAGTCAAACAACTCAGGCTCTAACACCATGCAATGGATTGCACTGCCAAGCATTTGAGCTGGTGTTTCTGTTCTTGCTTCTCGATCAGGGTTTAAATACGCATTCCAATAATGCAGTGGGCTTTGACCAACTAAACTCAAACCGCTTTTACTGACACCATCACCACCGTGATAAAACTCCATAGGAAGATCTTTAAATCTATCCCCTGGCATCGGGTGAAACTCTTCCCGCTTAAGTGCTACCTGACTCATTCCTCACCCCATTTGTTTTGATTAATAAAACGCTGATCATCTTTATCAAAATACATAAGCTTTTCTTCACGCTTTTTCTTGATAGTTTTGTATATAGTCCAACCGATGAGCGCGATTGTTGTTACTCCGGTTACGATTTCATATGCTGTTAATAGATTCTCAAGCATTACGCTGCTCCTGGTCCGTCAATTATTGGATTAGATTGAAACCACTTTGAAAGGAATGATTTCTTATGCTTTACCGGAATGGGTGAAGCATTACTCAACGTCATTGGCCTAGGTTCTGGCTTGTTCAATTCACGCTCTGCCATACGCTTCTTAACCGCTTCTATGCGAGCATTCCGCATGCTGATCACATTGCATTCATTGCTTCTAGGCACAAGCTCATATTCATTCGGTGAGTCATAAACAATATGCATATCGAATACTTGAGCCAAAGCTTCGAGCTGTTGTTTATCAAAATCTTCGGGGAAAATTACTTTTATTTTCGACATGTTAAATCTCCTTTTCGTTTTGTTGTTCTTCAGCTAACTCAATAGCTTTTTGATTAATTATTTCAGTCAGAAAGTCGACAACTGCGAATGAGGAATCTCTGAACTTGTGAGGGTCATTCTTTGATCGAAACATCAAGGCAAGAAGCTCTGGCAGCTGTTTATCTTCGCTTTCGTCAATAATCTCTTTAACCTCTGTTCGATCTGAAGCAATAAATCGACTACCGTGAAAACCGTGAACTTCGAAGTCTTTTAATATCGACTCTCTTGAAGAATCAAACGCTCTAGACGCTAGATCATCGTGATCAATGCCGGCTTGGATATAGTTAATTTTTTGCTGTGGGTTCACTTTATTACCTAGTCATAAATGGTTAACTTGCTAACCATATTAGACATGTTGTATTTTTATGTCAAGCCATATTCGGTTAGTTTTTTATTTGATCCAAAAAAAATCCCTGACCATAGATGCGATCAAGGATTTGGAGCGGTGCTAATTAACTGCTAGCTAGAAAATAGGCATAAAAAAACCCGCGAGAGGCGGGTTAAGTTGTTTACATTTTTGAAATAAGCCTTTCAGGATCAATATCGATAACTACGGCTGACTTAATCTCACCTTTAACTTTTTTGGCATTTATCATAAGCCTTACCTTGTCTTTGCTCCATTCGGCATTTGACAAGGCCACTCTAGTGTATTTATTTACTGTGCCATCCTGAACTTTGGCATCAATAACAAGACCGTCGCCATCAGATCTAATTTTTAATTTGAATCCGTCAGGGTCAGTGGTATCAACTCTATCAATAAAGTAATAGCCATCAAGCCTAACATCTTCAGAGATATTTCGTTTATTTGAGGTTAATTCTTTTGCTACAGATGAAGATAGTTGAATGCCTTGTATTTTTGACTCTTTAGCCATTGATGCGGCTTTTAAAACGGTATTCATTAGCTCATCAGACATAACACTTAATTGAGCTGTTCGGTCTTTGTTAACGCTATCCAAAGCCTCTATTAATAGCGTTTGATTGTTTTTATCTTGCTCGGATGCGAACTTAAGCTGATCTAATTCAGCAAGCTTTTGAGTTGACTGAAGCTCAGCTAATCTAATGTCTTTGCGCATATCGAGATAAGAATTAAATGATGATTCTCCAAAATACATGAGACCTAGACCCAGCATTGTAGTAACAATATGCTTTGCTTCCATTTTATCAGCAGCCACCCTTAGTATTTTTGTGAAGACTTCCTCAAGACGGACCTTTAGATCAGATGAACCTTCAGCGACATGCACCACCAACTCTAGAGAGTCTCTTTCTTTTTGACTCAAGTGTGTCGCATCGAGCTCGCCACTAGTAATGTAAGCATAAGTTCTATTTATGATCTTTTGGAGATCAATAACTTGCTTCATTACGCCAGTAGTTAAAGAGCTTTCGAAAGGACCACCTTTCAAATATAGATTAAGATTTGGCCAGTTCTCGAAACAAACAGTGAAATTATTATCTAGATTATTAGATAAAATTTCACTAATAATTTTGTAAGCCGCATCATCTGAATCAATAACAAGCTTTCTTGGTGTATTTGCGACCATCATTAATCCTTTCTTATAATTATCATATTCAAAAACCCAACTCTTCCTTGGATTTCGTGTTTTTCTGAAGTCCTAAATGCTCAATAGTTAATATCGTTTCAGAACTGAACATGCCTGAAGTGTAAGTTAGTGAGAGCTTGGTTTGATCATCCCTCCACTGAATAACGCTAGCGCCTTGAACTCCGGCAGCAGGTGAGCGCTCGCCAAACAACGAATCAAGCTTCTGCATCAGTTTAGCGAAATCATTCTTTCCATCGAAATAAACTCCTGCACTTGAAAGCCTGTTGTTGGTATCAAAAACAAAGATAAGTTCCGAGTCTGAAGATCTACTTATACCAAGAACAGCGCGACCATCTTCAACATTGATTCGAGTAGATCCATAAAGAGTTTCTTTCTTGCCAGACGGAAATTGAGCGGCCACCTCTTTAGATGACTGACCCCATATGGTGCCAAATACACCCTTAGAAAAAACATCATCTAATTCGCCAGAATGGGCACCAAGAGAAAGGAAAAGTGCAAATAGTGCGGGGAGTAGTTTCATATTTAAATCCATTTACATTTCAATTTTAAATTATTATTTTACCCTATAATAATTATCTAGCTTTACCACTAAACATCACGCGCCCTACAAGGGTTGCATGCTCATCAAGCTCAATAATCTTTTCAGGCCAGTTAGGGTTTAACGGCTTTAGGTACCAAGTGCCATTAGAATTAACAAGCCTTTTAAATGTTACTTTACCGCCGCCATTCTTAACAATTACATCAGCATTATGCTTTGGCTCTATTTGAGAGCCATCAACAAATATTATCTCTCCGTCACGATAGCCATCAGCTGCACCGCTATCCATTGACTCACCCGTCACTTTAAGCGCAAACGTAGCTTCAGGCCTGCACTCTAAAGGGCAAGGAAGCCATGCTTCAGCATCACCTACGTGATGATTATCAATAGGGTCATCCCATGCGCCAGCCGTAACCCACGAAATTAGCGGTATTTTGCTTACTTTTTCAACTAGATATACAGGCTGGTCTTCAGCGACTAGGTAACCTTTATTGCTTGGTGCAAACAGAGACTGCACATCAACCTTGCAGGCATCCGCAAGCAAATCCAAGGTCTCAGATGACGGGGATGTTTCCATCCTTAATATTCTGCCAATAGTCGCCTGAGCCACACCAGATTTCTTGGATAGCTTGCTTTGATTGTTTATTGATGGCGACCTTTCCATGAAAGCACGGAGATTACCAGCAATGGTTTCGAGGCTTTTATTCTTTTTCATATTTATATATTGCCATATATGGCTAACCATTTGTGACTTTACAAATAAACCATATATGGTTAGTATTGATTAAATCAATCAGGAGACTTGATCAATGAAAGACCAAAATTTACTTGAATATGTAACATCAAATTTAAAAGCGCATGTCGGCTCTTGGCCAAAAATAGCTGAAAAGACAGGCGTTCCATATCACACGATTACAAAAATCGCATCAGGAAAAACTAAAGATCCTGGCATTTCAAAAATTCAATCTCTTGTTGATTACTTCAGAGAGATCGAGATTTCAGGCAACAAAGCAGCCTGAAAACAATAATAACCTTAAGCGAGTAAAAACTCATGAAGCAGCAATCACGCATCTCAATATTGCGATCATCTATTAGAAAGTGGCTTGAGATCCCAAAGGTTTCAAGGAAAGTTATCGCTGTTGAAGTTGTCGAGCGGATCAACTCGTTAGGCTTCAAAGAAACCTTGGCTGACATGGCTATCTCGTTCGCAAATACAGATGATCATTATCATGACGCACGAGTAAACGCTCAAAAGCTTTTCCGATGGCTTGGCGAGTCAGATGAAGGTATTTATGAAAACGCAGATAGCCTTTGGCACATTGAGCAAGCTGTTGTCGCTGCCATGCCTGAAGATATCAGGGTCGGATATCTAAATTCTATCTGGTCGATAACCGGATCGCACATAACAAAGTCATGTAAGTCCGAAAACAGCCCTTCAGAAATCCACTTCCCTTCTCTATTAATCAACGTTATTAAAGAGTGCTCTGAAGGTCAAATTGCTTTGGCTGAGTTACCAAATGCCACATCGATTAATGAGCTCAAGAGCCATCAAACCGAAATAGCTGAATCAATAGCTGCATTCCAGTATGCGCACGAGGTTATTACAAGCATGCTGAGTAGCCGCTCAGAGGTGGCGTAGCTATGGCTAGAATTAGATCAATTAAGCCTGAATTTTGGACAGATGAAGACATCGCTTTATTAGAAAGTGATACCAAATTATTGGCGCTAGGATTGCTCAATCATTCAGATGATGAGGGTTTTTTTAAGGCGCATGAAGCGCTTGTAAAAGCCGCTGTTTTTCCATTCAGTGATGATTCAGTGAATATTCATGGAAGGATCAAACAGTTAGAAAACATACACTATTTATCTCTTTTTACTGGCACCGATGGCAAGCAATACGGCCATATCAGAAACTTCAATAATCATCAGAAAATAAACCGCCCTAGCCCGAGCAAAATCAAGCCTTTCAAGCCTATCACTGATAACTCACTGAGCAATCACGGAGCAATCACTGGCGGAAAGGAACAGGGAACAGGGAACAGGGAACAGGGAAAGGAAAGGAATTTAAAACCTATGTCGAGCAAACTCGACGATGACGCTCAAGAGGTTTTCGACTTCTGGTGTTCAACGATGGGAAAACAAAAATCTGCATTCTCGAAAGCCCGAAAGAAAAACGTAGTTGATCGACTCAAGGAAGGTTACTCAGTCGAAGAAATCAAACAAGCCATCGTCCATTGCTCAACCACACCTCACAACATGGGTTACAACGAAAACCGCAAGGTCTATGACGATCTTGAGCTGATTTGTCGATCGCCTGAAAAACTTGAGCAGTTCAGAGACAACCCAGGAAGTCTGAACGCCTCGGGGCACAACCAACAAAACATCGAGGTGTTTAAACGCTTTCTCGATGAGCCTGAACCCGAATACAACGAACACGACTTGGAGCCACACTCATGAAAAAAGCTGAGTTTATAAAAATCATTTTCCCAGTCTGCGAGTATTACGTGCGAACGCTATCAGAGTCGGCCATCACGCTTTACTTCGAAGCGGCCAAGGACATCGATGCCAAGGCGTTTGAACACCTGGTCAAAATGCACTTAGGCGATCCAGACCAGGGAAAGTTCTTCCCTACCCTAGCCCACATTGCAGCACAAGCCAGCAGCGAGTCAGACGTGAAACGCCAAGCGGCCTTGGAGTTTGATTCAAACCCTAAGATCGATGGCACCCCAGCGTTTGACTTGCAGAAAGAATCCAAAGATCAGCGCGAAGCCAGAAGACGGAATTTTATTGCCTCGGTCACAGATGATTGGAAAGACGCCAGCATGCTTGAGCGGATTGCTTACTCTGAAAAGGTCCCTGAAGTGCTCAAAGGCGAAATGCTGATGAAGTTATCTCATGACGCAATCAACGCTTTGGAGGCGCCAAATGGCTAGGAAGAGTTTTTACAACAAGCACACAAGTGATCAACCAGAAGAGCAAAAGCTCACGCCAGAGCAGCATCGAAAATGCCCTGCTCAAGACTGCCCAATGATGAGCTCAGTTTTCCTTGAGGGCGGACCATGGACTTGCAGGTATCACGCTAAGCAACCAAAGCACGTTTGGCCAAAGGTTACTGAACGCATAATCGAAAATAAGCGCTGGATGAATATCGTTCGCGTTGCCGATGCTCTGAGAGCGGATGAATACGATTTGCTCGTGAAACAAGATGCGTTTGAGCTTGATGAGCTGATCAAACCAATCGATGGCGAGATTCATGCCCAATGGGTTGCAAGAGTGAAAGAAACCATCTTCAAAGCCATGAAGCACAACCTGGACAAAATTGCTGAAACCAATGAAACCGTTTTGAGAGATACAGACAAAACCGGCTCAAAGTGGGCAGTCAACATGCTGACAAACGGCGCTCTCATGAAAAAGCCAGACTTCAAAAGCAAGAAGCAACAACTTGAAGAACTCCAAGCCAAACAGGAGCGAGTGGCATGATTCATTTTTTCATACCAGGTGAGCCAGTGGCTAAGGGCAGATCAAGAAGCACGAAGAGCGGCAGGCACTACACGCCCAAGAAAACAGCCGATTATGAAAGCTTGGTTGCTGCCATAGCCAGAGAGCAAATGATTATGCGCGAACCAACAAGCAAGCCGGTCAAGCTTGATCTGGTGCTGTTCTTCGAGATTCCTAAAACTTGGCCAAAGTGGAAGCAGGAAGCGGCATATCAAAACCACATTGCTCACACGTCAAAACCTGATGCAGATAACGTGATCAAAGCCATCAAGGATGGGTTAAACAAAATCGTTTGGATTGATGATGCTCAAGTTTGTGAGCTGCACGTCATGAAACTTTACAGCAGCACACCAGGCGTTTTGATCGATGTCACTGAATTAACGATCAGCCCAAGCCAAACAAAGAAGCTAAGTGACTTTCTAAAGCAAAACCCGCAAAGAGTAGCGGCTTAAATCATTGTTAGACAAAGAATTAGGTGGGTAGGTTAAGAGATCAGCATTAAACCCTAACCGATATAGCCAGAAGAGAATAAAACGCCTTAGAAGGCAAATTAGGAGCTTTTAGGAAATGACAGACAAAACAATCGTAAGCATGGCGAAGGCGTCAAATAACGGAACCCTTCAATCTTCTGAGCAAGCCCTCAAAGATGCTCTTGATGCTATCGGGAAGCAAGGGGCGTTCAAGGATGGCAAAAAAATACTAATTCTTGCGCTCGATGAGGGTGAAAACAAAGACCAGTATTCAGTCAGTTTTATTCAAGCAGGTATGAAAATGAGCCAGTGCGTTAGTCTTTGCGAAGTCGCTAAAACAATCTTTTTATCTGATATGGGTTATGTATAAAAAATAATCAAATTAAGAAATCTTAGAACCTATAAAAAAGAATTAAGGGGTAGTCATGCAAACGATGAAAGAGCTTTGGAAAGACAACGGCACGACCTGGATGCTCGAACAGTTTGGTCTCTGGGCAAATCAGCCGCCCGATTTAAAGCTCACCTACCCGAAGAAAACGAACTTTGCAGTGATGCAGGGTCGAATCGTTTGCTTGCCGAAACTGGACGATGAAATAGCGGGATTTATGCATGACTGTTTAAACGAATTGGGTGAACGTTTCCCTGAATGCAAGTCGATGATCGAGCAGTTTTATATCAAGCGGAGAACGCTTGAAAATGCAGGTAAGTACTCGGGCTTGAAGCGAGCAAAGGCAATCGAGGCTTTGCGAAGGGCTGAGGCTTGGATTGATTGCAAGCTATACGAGCATTTCAGGCTGACAACGGCTCAGCGAATTATTATTAAAATGGCTTTGGCCAAGGTGGGTTAGGAATGATAGAAACTAAGACAGATGCACAGCTGATAGCTGAAAGCATTTACCCAGAAGATTGGTTTGAAAATCCTTCAATAAAAGGATTTAAAGCGGACAATAACGCAGGAAAACGAGCCGTAGCTGTAGAGGTTGCACAACATTTTATTGATGTTCTGCAAAGCGAAACAACAGCTAATGCAGTAATGAGGGCTTTTTATCGCAGAGAGCATCATAAAGAACCTAATGATGAAGAGTCTAAGTATTTACGCTGCCACATGAGCACTGCGCTTCTGGCATATCAGATAAGACTTAAAGATCATGGCTAAGAATAATTTAAGCATCGAAATATCTATCGCATGGTGGTTTTTATATCTGTACTTGCCTCTTCTCATAATCACTTTTAAGTGCGTCCTGAGAGTTAACCCTGATATAAGAATCGATCAAGTTAAGTTCAATAAGTGGCTCAAGAGAGCAACTAGAATCAAGCTCAAAAGGTGATGTATGAAAGGTCTATGTGAATCAGGTTGCGGTGGCACTGTAAAAGTATACGGCTGTAAATGGTGCCCTGATTGTTACCCTAATTTTAGTGCCGGGCAATCTCTAAAAGAGCGAGCGTTCATAGTTGTCGCTGGTAAATATGAAATGGATATGGAAGAGGGTTTGACCGAAAACTGCAAATTTAGCAGCGATGTCTTGACGCTAGATGAAGCCGAAAAAACTCTACATGAATATCGAAGTTATCCGTTCGCAAGGATTGAATATATTGGCGACCAGATAGGCGTTATTTATCTTGATAAAAGCAAGCTTGCAGTTAATCAGTGTGATGGTTGCAATGCTGGAATGTATAAGGACGTACAAGGAATGCACCGAGACGAAAACAGCAACCCTATTATGGTTTGCCAAGGTTATAAGTACGCATAACCACAAGCTTTGCGGTTTATCCGCAAGAGCGTTTTGTTAGCTGAACTATTGAGGAATAAAGATGATCGAACCAGAACAGTATATTTTAGAAGGTTGGGATGATATTTGTGCAACTGCTAATACTTCGCTAGATAGTGATTGCCCGTTATTGGATGATGAAGTTTTAGTTGAGATGCACAAGTACGTAGCTCACCTAAATCAACGAAATAATGAGCTAGAAATACTGCTAGAAGATTTAAAAGCAGATTTATTATTACGTGCTGATATTGATAGCGAGGGTTTAAACGTAGTCAATTTATCTGGCTCGATTTGGCACAGATTGAAGAAAGCCATTAAAGGCAGCTAACCCCAAGCTTTGCGGCTTGCGTAGCAAGCCCATTGCAAGAGCGAATTGTTATACGGTTTTATTGGAGAATAATGATGGAACAAGAATACATGGTTGCATTAGTTGCAATCGAGGATGGACACCCAGAATACGGGCCGTTTCCAATTACTGCAAATAATGCACTAAATGCTGTTGAAATTGCTTTTAGGTTTCATCACTTTCCTGCGAGCATAATTAATACAGTTGTTGCTGTGCAGCTTCCTGATTCAAATGTAGCAATTACGTTTAACTTCGGGACTGTTGGTTTTTAGTGCGTATAACCAAGAAAGCAGAGGCGCGTAGCGTCCACTGGCTTGGGTTGTTATACGATTTATTGGAGAAGAATGATGATTTATGAAGCGGACAAGATAAAGGTTAAGGAGTTTTTAGCAGAACACCCAAATCCAAGCATTAGACTTGCAACAACAATGTATGACGGCTATGTGGTTTGCATTAAGCCGATGAGAACTATTTGCGGAGCTGAACTAATGTGCAGCCCTAAAACCAAGCCTTCTTTGATGAAGCTTCTTTAGCGTACAACCCCAAGCACAACGGCTCTTAGAGTCCGTTGATGCGCTTTGTTATGTGATTTATTAATTTAAAAGGTGATTTATGACAGAGAAAAAAGATTGTTGTGGTGATTCAAGCTGCATTATACAGCCAGAAACGAGAGGAATGGTTACTAATGGCGGGTGTAGATGTAGGCCGCATCAGCTAAAGCGTGAAATTATACTCTTACGCAATGAGAATAAACATTCAATGAAATGTCGTGAGGAGCTAGAGGAAAGGATAGATAAATTTATTAAGTTAATCGGGGATCTTGATGAAAAAAAGGTTATAGACGCTGTTACGCTAGAGCGACTTTATAACACATAACAATTTATTAGACGGAATCCGTATTTTACCTGATTAGACGGAATCCGTATAACAAGCTTATTTGGCGTTATACGAGAAACTATTGACAAGCCAGTCGACTCGGAATAGTATTTTTCATGCAAGTTGCGGTTTTTGACTCCGCATCTTCCCCTAAAAAATAGAAAAGCCCTGATCTCTCACGAGGTCGGGGCTTTTTTTATGCCTTGAATAAAGTGAGATCACCATGCAGAACTTTCGACCACATGAGTTTCAGTGTTGTTGCAAGTACGACTGTGGCCGTGGTTTCACTCAAATGAATCCTGACTTCCTTGAAAAGTTAGAGTTTGCCAGATTACTCGCTGATACACCTTTCAAAATCAATTCAGCTTATCGATGCGAGAATCATAACCGTGATATTGACGGATCTGTGAATAGCTCTCACATGCGAGGCCTAGCTGTTGATATCAGAACGCCAGACTCAAGAACTCGCTTCAAAGTTTTGTATGGACTTATTAAAGCTGGGTTTAATCGAATCGGTATTTATGAAAACTTTATTCATGTTGATGATGATACGAGCAAGAAGCCAAACGTATCTTGGTTTAGTGACTAATGACTGTACGTAAAAAGACAGTAAAGCGGTCAAAAGCAAGAGATCAGAAGTTTGTTGATGCTCTGCTTGAGGGTCTTGGCCCCGTTAAGTCTGCCAAAAAAGCCGGTTACTCCGTTGCATCCATTTACGTTTGGAGAAGGAACGATGATGAGTTTGCTCAAAGATGGGCTGAAGCGGATGAAATCGGCACTAACGTTCAATTGGCAACCCTTGAGGCTGAGTGCGACAGGCGAGCCGTTAACGGAGTGGTTGACAAGATCATTAAGATTGGCGATCAGACGCATCGGCTTAAGAAGTACTCGGACGCGCTTTTGATGTTTCGTATGAAGAAGCTTGATCCAACGTATCGAGAGAAAGTGGATTTAAACCACTCTGGCCAAGTCAGCAATGTCATGGTTGTACCAGGCTGCACAAGTGTCGACGATTGGGAGAAACACTCCCAAGAACAGCAAAGTGAATTGCTCAGTGAATGAGTGTCAACGTTGTATGGAAGCCTTTGGCTGGATCTCAAACGCTCGCGTTAAGTTGTCCGTGCGATGAAATCTTACTTGAAGGCACACGAGGACCAGGCAAAACAGCTGCACAATTAGCCAGATTTAGAAGCCGAGTTGGTTTAGGTTACGGCTCATTCTGGCGCGGAATCATCTTCGATCTGGAATACAAAGATCTTGCTGATTTAATCGTTCAGTCAAAGCGTTTTTATAATGCGTTTGAAGATGGTGCAACGTTCCTGAGTTCAGCCTCAGACTTGAAATGGAAGTGGCCGACAGGTGAAGAGCTTCTTTTCAGATACGGCAAAAGTGAAGATGATTATTGGGGATTTCACGGTCAGGAATTCCCCTTTATTGGCTTTAATGAGTTAACGAAACAGAAAGACGACGGACTTTATGAGTCAATGTTCAGTTGTCGGAGGTCAAGCTTCAGGCCGCAAGATCATCCGTTGAGCAATGGCTCTTTTTTACCACCTATACCTCTTGAGACATTTAGCACGACCAACCCATTCGGCATTGGCCATGCTTGGGTTAAGAAACGCTTCATTAGTCCAGCACCAAGAGGAACGATTCAGCGCCACACGCAAACGGTATTTAACCCTCAGACAAAGCAAGATGAGGAAATAACACTAAACCGTGTTGCTATCCATGGGTCGTACAAAGAAAACCCATATTTAGACCCCGGCTACGTTGCCAATCTGATGAACATCAAAGACCCAAATAAGCGTAAAGCTTGGGTTGAGGGTTCTTGGGATGTTACTAGCGGTGGTCGTTTTGATCACCTTTGGGATGAAAGGCATCACGTAGTTAAGCCGTTTAAGATTCCGTCAGATTGGCGCGTTGATCGATCTCACGACTGGGGTGAATCAAAGCCTTTTGCCAATCTTTGGTGGGCTGAATCAAACGGTTCAGCGGTTGTGATAGACGGCAAGCAAGTATCCTTTCCATCCGGAACACTCTTCCTTATTTCTGAATGGTACGGTTGCCCGAAAGACGAATTAAACAAAGGCTTGAACATGCCATCTTCTGAGGTTGGGCGCGGTGTTGCTTGGGTTGATAAGCAGCTCACCGGTAAAGCTGAAAATATTGAGCCACCCGAATGCTTGAAGCAGGGCCAGCTTCATTTAGTCAGCAACATTTGCAGTCAAGTGAAAGCAGGGCCAGCAGACAACAGCATCACGAACACGGGTGACAATGAGCTTTCAATCGCTGACAAGATGGCAAAAGCCGGTTGTCGATGGAAAGAGTCAAATAAAAACCCAGGCTCAAGAATCAATGGCGCCGCCCTCTTCTGCGACATGCTTAATGCAGTTTTAGAGGCCAAAAAGAAAGAGTCAGGATTGTTAGAAGATCCAGGCTTTTATGTATTTGACACCTGCAGAGGCTGGCTTGATCGAGTGCCTAAACTGCCAAGAGATTCAAAGAAACCTGATGATGTTGATACAGATGCAGAAGATCACGATTGGGATGCAACACGCTACCGAGTTCTTGCTTCGAAACGCAAGGCGATGGGCATAAATATGAAGACGGTGAACTGATTATGAAAAAGCAAATTGCAGATCGATCAAGATCATGGACTTATTGGTTCGGCTTCGCTGTTATTCTTCTTGGCTATCTTCAGCAAAATTTTTCACTGATTGAGTCTTATCTGGGTGATTCAAAAGACCTAGTATTTTTTGTGATCGGCATACTAATCTTAGTGTTTAGAGAAATTACAACTAAGCCACTCAATCAAAAAACTCAGCCTAAATTACTGCCATGATTACCAAATACATTAAAGGCGCTCTGGTAGCGCTTTTGTTGTTTCTAGGCCTTGGCTTTAAACACTTCAAAGATAAGTCTAAGCGTTTAGATAAAGAACTTGACCAGCAAAAGCAGCGCAACACTAAACAGCTAGATCAGATCAAAACACATTTAGAGCAGCAACAGGTGACGCGTGACGCAATCAAACAAGCTGAAGCTGATAGCCATAATACTAACCGCGATTATTTTAACAAGTTGCGCAAGTAGTCCATGCGTTTATAGTCCTGTTATTTTGCCAGTGGAGCCAAACTATAAAAGCATTTCTGGCGAGCGACTAAGTTGTTTAGATCAAGAAACCTACACCACTCTAGTTATCAACTCAGCAACATGCAGCGCAAGCAATAACACATTGCGCGAACTTATCAGGACACACAATAGTAAAGGCGATTAGCCACAAATCAACGCTGAAGCGGGTTAATTAGATGCCAGAAACAATTATTGCCTCCTTGGTCGGCGGCACTTTATCTTCTTTGCGAAAGCTAGACAAAGATAAAATTGAGATATTAAGGCGAGCCATTTTAGGCGTGTCAGTTGGTTTTTTTACTGCTCCATCCGTTGCTACATCGTTAAGTGGATATTTTGATATTACAGTGTCAAACGGCGCGGCAGGTATTGTTATTTCGTATTACGGTCCTTGGATTATCGAGGAAATTATTTATAAGTTTCGTGCAATGCAGGCGTTCGCAAAATGGAAATAAACATCTTTCATGGCTTGGCTATTATCCTAATCGGATATGTAGTTTTTTTGAGATTTCCGCTTTCTCAATTCAAATACGTAGATCCAAGAAAGGTTATCTGGGTAGTTGAGGACTCAGAAATTGAACTACTTATTTATAAAAGCAGATTGATTAGTAGACACTACAAAATACGCTACTTTAAATCACTAAAAGCGATAGGTTTTAACTTGTTATTTGAGAAGCCTGACGGCGTGATCGTTGATTATATGCTGCCAGAGCACAAGGGTGATGAGCTCTATCGCTTATGCGAACTAAATGACATACGAGTTTTGATGGTGACGGGCCAAGAAGGTGAGATTTTTGGCGTAGATCCCGAAGACATTATTGTAAAAGGCAAATCGAAAGATTATTTCGAGGACGTTAAGCAGTGGATTCAAACACAGGTTTTAGCTTCATAAAGAATGCGCTCTATAAAATACTCATAGTGCCGCTCTGGCTACTTTTTAAAACGCTCGGATTTATACGTAAAATCATCGGATATTAATATGAAAGCACTGTTTATTTTAATCACTCTGCTAGTAAGCATGGTGTCAATGGCTTTTGTCACGTCTGACAGAACGATAGCGACAAGAGCTGATGGTGCCAATAGCGTTTCAGACGTTATTAATGATCACGTCAACAGCCTACCCAACACAGCACCTACAATCACGCTCACAGGCTCAAGCTCAGTTAGCTACACAGTAGACGCGACTTACTCAGAACTCGGTGCAACGTGTAGCGATACTGAAGATGGAACGATAACAGTACCAGCTCCATCATTTAGCCCTGCGCTAGATATGGCAACGGCAGCGACTTATACAGCTACGTATACGTGTACAGATAGCGGGAGTTTGACTGATACAGTTACGAGAACAGTGGTTGTTAATGAAGTGGGTACTGGCCCAACTTCTACGCCTAATTTGTTTGCTGATGGGTTTGAGAGCGGGGATTTAACAGCAGGCACAGCGTCAATAAATACAGTTAATTTTGCTTGGGAAGGCGGCGAAAGAACGGGCATAGTATATCAAGATGGCGCTACAGCGCACAGAGTCTACCCAGTTATATATGTAAACAGTTGGACAGATGGCAGAGATGTAACTGCAAAAGCTGACACATATTCATTAAGCGTCGAATACGCAGCAAACATCTCGGAAGGCGAACAGAGGTTCAATTTTGATGATCAAAATGAAATTTGGTTGCGCTACTGGATAAGAGTACCTGAAAACTACACACACGGAACAGTAACAGGCACTAATAACAATAAGTTTTTAGCGTTATGGTTTGATACGTATTTATCTTCAGGTGGAGGTACAGGATCTACTGTTGTATGGAGCATGGAAGAGGCTGCCAATGGCACAGATACAGAACTGGCTTTCACATATACAGACGAATCTCTAATAACACAGCCGTTTTTACAGCAAACTCCATTCATAGATAGCTCTACAGATCAAGGGCGTTGGATGCAAATGGCTATACGTGTTGATTTTGGTACAGAGGGTGCAGCGGATTCAACAATACAGACATACAGAAGATGGGAAAACGAAAGCACTTTTACACAGCTTCACAGCTTAACCAATGCGAGCTTTACAAAAGGTAGCGCCACAGGCTGGGGTGGTGGTTACTTTATGGGCTGGGCGAATGGGCAGTATGCAGAAAATACGTGGTGGCTGATTGACGAAGTCGAATTAAGTACGGAGAGTTTATTATGACAGTTTCAGCAGCAACGACAGGTAGCGCAACATTAACGTGGGATGGCTCTGCGTTCTCGTCATCAATATCATACACTGTTCCGAGTGGTGCTGACGCTCTAGTATTAGTCATAACAAGCGACTGGTTTACGTTTGCGTCCATAGAATACAACTCGGTTGCCCTATCATTGCAAGCGCAAAGAGATGACGAGAACGCAAGCAAAGTTCATATATATGATTTATTAGCGCCGACTGTTGGTGCTAATAATCTTGTGCTTGAGTATGGCGGCGCTGAAGTTACCGTCAATTATGCGATCTACACAATATCTGGATTGGATGAAACAACGCCACGCGGAACTCCTTACACCCACACTACGTTTGCAACTTCGGTGTCAAACGACTTCACAACAGTTGCAGGCGACATAGTAATAGACGTGTTAAATATCGCAGATACAAGCACAGCAACAATGGGTGCTGATCAAACGTCTGGCATGATTGGCGGCGCAGCTAGAGCGGGGTATTTTGCTTACAGTTCATCTGAAGAAGCGACAACTACAACTACAACTATGTCTTGGGCTATTGCGGCAGCATCTACGTTTGCTTATGTAGCTGTGCTTTATAACTTAGCCACAAACACAGCGCCAGTAATCGACACCCCAGAATCCGACATAGTTGAGTCAGCAGGCACAGCATGGACGCGAGACATTAGCGATAATTCGAGCGATGAGGATTTAGATACGCTTACGTACTCAGTGAGTCCGGCATTACCTGCAGGTATTACGTTAAACACGACAACGGGCGTGATCACAGCAACCACGTCAACAGTTGCACAATTGCCTACTAATTACACATTTACGCACTCAGACGGCACAGATTCAGTTGATGATATTGTGAGCATTCACATTACCGGCATTCTGTCAGTGGGTGGCGACAATGAAATGGACAACAACGAAACAGACGTGCTGATAGCAACAACTGGCCTTCCTGCAAGTGTGACAACATTTACATCGGTAAAAGTTGATAGCGTAGTAATGGATAATATTCGCTGGAACTCTGGACAGCCTTTGTTTGATGCTCCTAGTGGCATGGCTTTGGGGTCAGCATTAACCGTTGAAGTTGAATTTACTGAATAAGGCGCTGATATGGCTATTCTAAGTTTTACCGGATTAGACGTAGTACAGGGTTCAACGGTGCTGAGTTTTACCGGCCTGAATGTTATAGCGCCTCGATCAACTATCATTTCTGTATCGGGCGCGGTGGCAGGCGGCACGATAACAGTTGAGACAGATGGTAAAGTCGACCTAACCGGCGTAACAGTCAATTCTCTCGTCTACGCAGGTATTACGCTTGCAGATGTAACCGTGATTGATGCAGATACGCTAACAGCGACTTTGCCACTTTCTGGCTTCGACCTTCTTGCTGCAAATGATCTGGTATTAACGGCTGACGGACTGGTTAGTCCTGCTTATTCATTACAGCTAACGCCTAAGCTCGGTCAAGCCGTTGCTTCAACAGTGGATTATGCTGGTTTGCATCCTGATTCGCCTTTGTCCGGTGTGGCTGCTTATGCTGACTTTGCTATTCCTGACGTTATCGAATGTAATTTAGTCACAAGCGATGCGAACGATGGCGCGTATACAGTTGTTGTTGATAGTGACGGATTGGTAACGATTACAGGTTCTGCGTCTGACCCAGACGATCAACTTGTCACATTCGCTTTGCATAATGTTTCTGAGAGCTACTTGCGCTCAAATGAATCAGTTTGGACGTTTGAAGCAGTTAAAATCAATACTCCTGCTACCGGCTTACCTGCAATCACGGGAATAGCAACGCAAGGCGCAACATTAACGGCCACCCTTGGCACACTTTCAGATGACAATGGCATATCTGAAGTTTCAAATCAGTGGTTGAGAGATAACGTAATAATCTCGGGTGCGACAGCGTCAACGTATGTGCTCACTCAAGATGATGTTGGCAGTGTTATCAAGGTAAGAACATCGTTTGTTGATGATGATGGTTTTTCAGAAGGTCCGTTTACAAGTGCTGGCACAAGCTCGGTATTAGATGAAATTGCTCCGGTGATTACATTAACTGGTTCAGCATCTATCACTCACGCGCATGGCACAACGTATACCGATGCAGGCGCTACAGCGAATGACAGTAATGATGGTGATCTAACATCTAATATTGTTGTAACAGGTAGTGTCAACTCAAATGCGGTCGGAACGTATACGCTAAATTACAACGTAAGTGATGCAGCAGGAAATGCAGCCACTCAGGTTTCAAGAACGATTAATGTGACGGATCAGGCTTTGCCGAGTATCACATTAGTTGGTGCAAGTACGATCAACTTGTCATTGAACCAGCCCTATATCGAATCAGGTGCAACGGCATCAGATGCTGTAGATGGGAATCTAACAGATTTTATTGTGACAGCAGGCGTAGTCGATACCAGCTCAGCAGGAACGTATACCCGAACGTACACAGTTCAAGATGCTGTAGGCAATAGTGCGCAAGTCACGAGAACGATTAATGTCTCAGTAGATGCAGAATTGCCGGTTATTACGTTGATCGGTGATGCAACGGTTACACACCCGCAGGGTGCGCCATATATCGAGTTGGGCGCGACAGCGACAGATGCAATAGACGGTGATTTAAGCGCGGATATTGTCACCACCGGTGCGAATTTTAACGTTAATACGGTTGGTACATACACTGTTAGATATAACGTAGCAGATAGCGCGGGTAATAACGCGGTAGAGGTTACCCGAACAGTCAATGTCACAGATCAAGCCGCACCAACGATCACACTAATCAATGGCGCGACTTTCAGAATCAATGTCGGTGAAACGTTTAGTGATCCCGGTGCCACTGCTTCAGATAATAACGATGGCGATTTAACTGCAGATATTGTTATCAGCGGTGATACGGTTGATACAAATACGATTGGCTCTTATGTCATTACGTATACAGCGTCAGACGCTGCAGGGAATCAAACATCTGTTAATAGAACTGTACTTGTTGAGGCTGTTGTGGTCGTGACACCACTAACTCAACTACTAACACCAGAAAATCTTTCGCTTGATGTAGTTGGTGAGCCAGGGACAACTATCAAACTGTTCACGCAATCAAATAACCGGTTTAGCGTCTTGCTCAAAATCAATGATGAGTTTGTTAATTTGTCGGTGTTCAGTCGCTTGGTTCTAATTCTGGATGCCAACACCAGTATTGATTCAGATAATGATTCAGGTCTTGACTGGTCAAATGGTGACGGTGAAATCATTCTGGATATTGGCAGTTATTTGTCTGGCAAAGGCTCAATAGAAACAACACTACTTGCTTATAGAAGTGGCGTTAATGCGCCTCACGTTCTTTGGCACCCTTCCCTAGACTCAAAACTTCGCATAGAGAAAATTGAACTATGAGTAACGTAGATTTTCAGCGTAGCGATTTCAGCCACTCTCTTGTAGATTGGCAGTTAGTATCAGATGTTTGTGATGGTCAACGGAAAGTAAAAGGCAAACGAGAGCAGTATTTGCCGTTATTGAATGGCGATGATCTCTCTGCCGAAGCAATCACTCGCTATAATCGATATCTTGAGCGCGCTGTGTTTTATAATGCGACAGGGCGAACGCTAGAAGGCTTAGTGGGTGCAGTCTTTAAGAAAGAGCCCGTGCTAAAGACGCCAGTGTCTCTTGAGTACATAAAATCTAGTATCGATGGTCAGGGAATTTCTATCGCCCAACAATCAAAAGACACGATTGCGGAAGTACTTAAAAAAGGTCGTCATGCGCTTTATGTTGATTACCCACCAACTGAGGGCGCAGTAACAGCAAAACAGCGCGAGTCTGGTGAGTTTAACGCAACAATAAGATCAATATGCGCTAGCAACGTGGTGAACTGGCAAACCACACAAAAAGGCTCTAAAACGGTTCTCTCGCTGATTGTGATAAAGGAGTCATCTGAAGAGGTCACTGAAGACGGCTTTGAAACTAATGAGATTGAACAATATAGAGTGTTGCGGTTATTTCAGGGCATTTATATCGTTGAAGTTTGGCGCAAAGATGACAGTGGTGAATGGTTTATCTATGAGATGCATCAGCCGCTCAACAAAGCAGGCAAGCCTTGGAATGAAATTCCGTTCACGTTTGTTGGAGCTGAAAACAACGATTCGGTTATTGATAAAGCCCCTCTTCTTGATCTTGCTAATCTAAATATCGCTCACTATAGAAACTCAGCAGACTATGAAGACAGCGCGTTTTTTGTTGGCCAAGTTCAGCCGTACATTACCGGCCTTGATGATGAGTGGCGCGATTACTTAGAGAAAAACGGCATTATTATCGGCTCAAGAGTGCCGATCCTTTTGCCTGAAGGCTCAACATTTAATTATGCTCAAGCGCTGCCCAATATGGTGTCATTCGAAGCAATGAAGCACAAAGAGGATCAAATGAAGTCTATTGGTGCTCGGTTGCTTGAGAAGGGTTTAGCGGTTAAGACGGCAACTCAATCAAACAGCGAAAGCGCTTCAGAGCATTCGGTGTTATCGCTTGTAGTAAGTAACGTTGAAGAAGCATATTGGCAGTGCCTTGAGTGGGTTGCTGAGTTTATGAACACTTCTGAAGCTATCGAATTTGAGATCAATAAAGAGTTCATCGATCACAATCTAGACCCACAAATATTGACCGCTCTTGTCTCAGCATGGCAAACGGGCAAGCTGGTATCTCAGCAAGATGTTTGGAAGTACTTGAAGAAAACAGGCGTGATCGACTCTGAAAAGACAGATGATGAGATCGAAGAAGAGCTTGATAATGATGATGCCGGCTTAGGATTGGATGACGATGACGACAGCCAAGCTGCTTAATTCAACCGTCAGAAATCAAGTTTATGTCGAACGATTAAAATCTAGCGAGGCTAATCAGTTCACGGCATTCCTTAAGCGCATTGATCTTGATTTAAGAGAGCGTTTAACAGCGGAGGACTTAACGGACTTCAGCAGGACACGACTTGAAAAGCTGCTCAGAAGTGTTGAAAAAACGATTAACGGTATCTTTGATGAATACTATGAAGACTTGGCCGGTCATTTAGTTGATATCGGTCAGTACGAGGCAGAGTTTGAGGGCACTAATCTCGCCAACTCAATTTCATCTGAATTATTCGAGTCAGTCATTCCCTCTCCGGAGCAAGTCAGGTCAGCGGTTTTTAATAACCCGTTGTCAGTTCGCGGTGCAGATGGCGGCAAACTTCTTGAGCCATTCATAAAAGATTGGATGGCATCAGACACAAAAATGATCAGTGGCAGAATTCGCCAGGGCTTTTTTGAAGGTCAGACTAACTTTGAGATATTGCGAAACATCCGGGGCACGAAAGCAAATAATTATAAAGATGGTGCGCTGGCTATTGTCGATCGACATGCAAAAACGATTGTAAGAACAGCGGTTCAGCATAGCGCTTCAACTGCTCGAATGCAGACTTGGATTAAGAACGGGATTTCTCAATACACTTGGTTATCAACGCTAGATGGCAGAACAAGCACGATTTGCCGGTCACTTGATCAAGAGATTTATGATATCGGCAAAGGGCCAGTACCCCCGATTCACCTAAACTGCCGCTCAACGACCATGGCTAAACTGCCAAGCAAATATAATTACCTGGATAAAGGCGCAACTAGAGCAAGCAAAGAAGGTCCAGTTGATGCAAAGCTTGGCTATTACGAGTGGCTGAAGCTGCAGGATGGTGACTTCCAAGATGATGTATTAGGTCCAACGCGAGGTCAGCTATTCAGAAGCGGTGGCTTAACTGTTGAGCGCTTCAAACAACTTCAACTTGATAAGAATTTTAAGCCTTTAACGCTCGATGAGATGCGCAAAAAAGAAGCCGCAGCGTTTGAGAAAATAAACAAGTAAGCACAATAAATTTAATCGAAAGACAGCTTCCGGAAAGGGGCTGTCTTTTTTTATGTCTGATCGGCAGGGCTGATCAACGCAAGTCTTTGGGAGACTGTGAAAATGAAGTTGAAATATAAATTAGAAAATCTAGATGGTTTGGCAGACGATCAAAAAGCAATGTATCAGGAAAAAGACGGTGCTTTTTATCTTCAGATCGAAGGCATGCCGCAAGGCGAGGATGTGTCAGGGCTTAAGAATAAGCTCGATCAACTCTTGACCGAAAAAAAGCAAGCATCTGATCTTGCCAGGTCTGAAGCAGAAAAAGCACGTCAGGCTCAAGAGGATGCAGCAAGAGAAAAAGGCGACTATGAAGCTTTAGCCAACTCATACAAAGAGAAAATCGCAAATCTCGAAAATGAGAAAAAGGAGCTCTCTGCTCTTTCAGCTAAAAAAGAGATTGCACGACAAGCAAACCTTATCGCTGCAGATCTGGCAGAAGGGCCAAACCAAGAAATTATCTCAACATTCATTGAGCGTAGATTGCGTCTAGAGGGTGACGATCTAAAAGTCACTGACGAGAAAGGCAATCTAACGATCTCAACAGTCGAACAACTTAAAGAAGAATTCAGAATCAATCCAAAGTTTGGGGCTTTGGTTGTTGTTTCTAAAGCATCTGGTGGCGGGGCCGGTGGTGCTGGCAATGGTGGCGGGGCCACAACGACCAACCCTTGGAAGAAAGGGGAGCATTTTAATTTAACTGAGCAAGGGCGGATCTTTAAATCAGACCCTGAATTAGCCGCTCGACTCAAAAAAGAAGCTACTAGCTAATAGGAAATATTAATCATGACTAAAATTGCAGATGTAATCGTCCCGGAAGTATTCAATCCTTACGTGGTTCAACGAACCACTGAGATTGCAAAATTCTTGATGGGCGGCATTCTCTCAAGCTCGCCAGAGCTCGATGCCCTGGCATCAAAAGGCGGCACATTAATTAACATGCCGTTTTGGAACGACTTGACCGGCAACGATGAAGTGCTTTCAGATTCAAGCCCATTAACACCTGGTAAAATCTCAGCCGGACAAGATGTTGCAGCACTATTAATGCGTGGCCGCGCTTGGTCTGTAAACGATCTAGCGACAGCATTGTCTGGCTCTGATCCAATGGAAGCAATTGCTGACCTAGTTGCAACATACTGGGCGCGCAGATATCAGGCGGTAGGTTTGTCCGCTCTGGCGGGTGTTTTTGCAGATAACGCAACGTCTCCAGGTGTTGGTGACATTCATCTTCAGAACGACATGACATCAGATATCGGTGGCGCAACAAATAACGATGTTGATGCAGACACCAAGTTCAGCGCCTCAGCATTCATCAGCGGTCAAAAAACATTCGGTGATGTGATCGGTGCTGTTTCCGGTATCGCGTTTCATCCTGATGTTTACTACAACTTGAAGAATCTGGATACCACGTCTTTCGAGAAACAAAGCCAAGGTGATCTAGAGATCGAGACCTATCGTGGGCTTCCGCTTATTGTCGATCGCTCTATGCCTTATACGGCAGCAGCTGGTGCAGCTTCTGGTGATGCGCCTGCAGAATACACCACGTACCTTTTTGGTACTGGCGCGCTAGGTATGGGTCAAGGCTCTGCACCCGTTCCAACTGAGACGGATCGTGATTCGTTGCAGGGTGATGATATCTTGATCAACCGATCTCACTTCATCATGCACCCTCGTGGCGTGAAGTTCACAAACTCATCTGTTGCGGGATCAAGCCCAACAAATGCTGAGCTTGCAACTGCAGCCAACTGGAATCGTGTTTATGAGCGTGGAAACGTTCGTTTAGCTCGAATCATCACGAACGGTTAAATAATACAGCCAAGGACGGCTATTTTTAGGAGCAAGTAACATGGGATTAGCAGCATTTAATAGAATGCGAAGACTGCAGGCTGAAGCTGATCTAAAGGCTAAAGCTAAAGCCAAAACGGATTCTAAAACAAACAAAAAAGCTAAAGCTGAAGCAGAATTAAAGGCCAAAGAAGAAGCTGAAGCGAAAGCTAAACAGGAAGCTGAAGATCAAGCCAAGGCTGAGGCAGATGCTAAAGCTAAAGCTGAGGCAGGTGACGGAAGTGCATCAAAGGCTAGCGCAAAGCACAAAGGTAGTGGCAAATGGCAAGTAACACGTGCCGATGGTACTATTTTGGAAGAGCTCTTTGACAAAGAAACCGCCCTTAAAACCGTTGACGATCTGAACTCTTAGGTAAAACACCATGACGCTAATTATTGAAGAAGGTGCAGGCGATAACTTGCTTGCTAACTCATATCGTTCAGTCGAAGATTTGCGCTTATATGCTCAGTTGCGCGGCATTGATTTAGGCAACAAGACAGATGCTGAATGTGAGACTTTATTGATTAGCGCTATGGATTATTTAGAGGCTCAGCGTGACAGGTTCAAAGGCTATAAAACGTCTGAATCTCAACCGTTGCAATGGCCTCGCTCTGAGGTGTGGGATGTTGAGCAAAGGAACTCTCGATTACCTAGCAATGAAATCCCTCGACTAGTTGAATACGCTCAGCTTGCTCTTGCAATAGAGGCGATTGGTAGCGATCTGATGCCGAATAGAAGTACTGATCAGCGCGGTCCAGTGCTAAAAGAAAAGGTCGGCTCCATTGAGGTGACCTATTCAGCAGATACACCAAAACAAGCTTTTGTTGAAGCATTAGCAAAGCCAGCCGCCCTACTCTCTCCGCTTTATAAGCGAAATGGTTTAACTATGGTGAGAGGATGAGCATTCACGATACTGCACTTACTCTAATCAATGCGTATGGTAAAAAACTAAGTCTGACTAGGCAGTTAAGCGGCGGTAGTGTTGACCCTGTCACGGGAATCAAGCTAGCTGGATCATTTGAAACGGCTTTCCCTTACGGCCTCCCAATTTCAGACAAGCAAACCATTGGCAAATACTTTAGTAGTGTTGCTAGTGAGGAAAAAATATTCATGGTTGATGCTTCATATAAAATTAAGCCAGGGTTTCAGCTATCAACCGATTCAGGCACATACCGAGTTATTGATGTTGAATCTGAGGAATACAAAGGCACAGCAATTTACTACATGGTCAAGCTAGTTAAATGAGTTTTGCGGAAGATCTTGCAAAGGCATCCGTGCTTGTTCTTCAAGAGGCCGATGAAGATCGAAAGGCCATCACTATCAAGCTTTTCAACTCAGTCATTCTAGATACGCCCGTTGATACTGGCCGTGCTCGAGGTAACTGGCAATGCACACAAAATTCACCCGCACCAGGTGAAACAGATCGACAAGATAGAAGCGGCTCGCTTGCTCAAAATGAAGTGCTCGAAGTCATTTTATCTTCTCAAACAGATAGCGCGGTTTACTTAACAAATAATCTCCCCTACGCACAAAAACTTGAGTTTGGCTATTCAGGCCAAGCGCCTGAAGGCATGGTCAGAAAGAACATGGCCAGAATTCAGCAGATCCTTAGAGAAACCCTGAGCAAAAAATAAATGAGCATATACAAAATACGATCCGCATTGGTTCAAACCTTTAGCGGAGGCATTTCGTTGCCTGGCATTTATGAAAATGACGGCGGTTACGACCCTCAAGCAGACACACCTTGGTTTGAGTTCTTCCTTATTCCAAATAGGCCTGTAGTCGTAACACTTGGAGATGATGGGTTAAACGAGCATACCGGTATCGCTCAAATAAACCTCAATTACCCGATTCACGAAGGCAGTGGCGCGGTTTTACTTAAAGCAGATGAAGTCAGCGACCTGTTTAAAGCAGGCAGTCGGCACACATATCAAGGCCAAACGGTCAGCGTGATTTCTTGTGGCTTGGATGAAGCAGGCCAAACAGTGAACGGATTCTTTCAATCAATTTTAACGATTCAATACAGAGCCCAAAGCCCCCGATAGGAGCACTAAACAATGAGTGATGGCAGCAGACATAGCGTAGCGTTTATCCGAGAATCTACATTCGGAACAACACCAACAACACCAACCTTTCAAAACGTAAGAAGTACTAGCTGTAATTTAGGGCTGACAAAAAACTCAAGCCAGTCAGATGAGCTAAGACAAGATCGACAAATTGCACACTATAAGCACGGCTCTCAATCCGTTGCCGGTGATCTTGGCTTTGAATTATCAGCCGCAACCTTTGATGATTTTCTTGAGTCTGCATTGGGTGGAACTTGGGTGACTGATGTTTTGAAAGCTGGCGTATTAAGAAGGTCTTATACACTTGAACGCTACTTTGGAGACATTCAGGCATCTGACAAGCCATGGCATAGATATCTAGGTTGCGAAATAAATGCGCTCAATTTATCTGTTCCAACCGAAGGCAAGGTGACCGGCTCATTTGCATTCATGGGCAAAGATATGACAGTCAACAATGCGCTAATAGCTGGTGCGACTTATACAGCTGCAACTACAAAGGAGGTGATCGACTCATTCACGGGCACAGTTTTGGAGGGCGGCTCTACAAACGGGATAGTCACTGAAATCACCTTAGCACTTCAAAATGGATTAGCGGCCAAGCCTGTTGTTGGGTCTAAAACCACTCTTCAGCACTCAATCGGTCGTTCAAATTTAACAGGTCAGGTCACCGTTTACTTTGAAAACGCTTCTCTACTAGAGAAATTCATTAATGAAACAGTTTCAACACTTCAGTTCACTTTGACTGATGGTGCCGGAAGCTCATACACAATATTGATACCCAAAATCAAATACACTGGCGCCGCGCTAAATGTTAGTGGCGAAGGCCCAATCACTCTGCCAATGCCATTTCAGGCGCTTTATGACTCATCAGAAGGTACGAATATCAAAATCACCAGAGTGGCGGCGTAACCATGGCGGACTTAAGTGATTTTCATACCAGAGAAGTAGCGAACGAAGGCATCAAGGTGCCTTTGTCTTTGCCGAACGGCGATAAATCAGAAGAGTATTTATTAATTCGCGGTATTGATAGTGATGAGTTTAGGCGTGCAAATATCAAGAAACAAAGGGACTTGGTAAACCTTGCACAACTAAGTGCGGATGAGCGTGAAGCCGTGTTAGACCGGGCATCCGTTGAATTAATCGCAAGCCTTGTAATTGGCTGGTCATTTAAAGCTCAGTTTAACGAGAAAAACCTGACTGAGTGGTTAAGTAGCTCGCCTCAGATTGCAGACATGATTGATCGAATTGCTAGCCAAAGAGGTCTGTTCATTAAAAAAAAGCCGAACAGTTCGTTGCCTTTGCTAGATACGAAATCAGCCAAAACAAAGCAGTCGAAGGCTCGAACTTCAAGCAGAAAGCCCACAATAAGCAAATCGAAAAAACCCTAGGCAAAAAAATTTCCGAGGGGCCTGAGTGCCCTGAAGAGCTTCTTTATCTATGGGGATTGTTCGAAGAAATCTATCAAGAAAAACCAATAACTTTCTCAGAGCTTCAAAGCTGGTCTGAACTTACTCAGATCAAGTTGTTGTCATGGGAAATAGCTTTAATCGTTATGTTGAGTAAACCCTAATGTCACAGAATGCAAATCTTCAAATCAAGGTTGAAAACACCGGCATTAATGCGACCAAGGAAGAGCTAGAGAAGTTGACCAAAGCGGGTTCCGATGCTGAGCGTGCAACGGATGGACTGAATAAAACAGTTAAGAGCATGCCAGCTGCGGGTCAGCCAGCAAACGACTCAATGAAGAAGATGAGGCATATCGCTGGCGGATTAGGTTATCAGTTGCAGGATGTCGCGGTACAAGCACAAAGCGGCACTAGTGCCTTTGTTATTCTCGGACAACAGGGCTCTCAAATTGCTTCGGTGTTCGGTCCAGGCGGTATCGTAGCCGGTGCGATCATTGCAATTGGTGCGGCATTGGTTGGCACCGCATTAAAAGCAACAGACACTAGCGGGAAGCTCAAAGACATCGAAGACGATGCTTTGACTTTAGGTCAAGCTTTTACTATTTCATCAAATGGAACGCTTGATTTTAACGAGAGGCTACAAAGATTGGCTGATACTGCGCCAACCGTTGCAGCAGCTCTGCGAAAAGTACGAATTGAGCAGGTGCAGCTCGAGCAAACGCTTACCGAAGGCTCAATAAAAGATAGCTTAGAAGAGTTCTCAGACATAATTGCAATAGTAAATGTAGCCTTGCCGGAAACAGCAACTGCATTCATGAGGTTCGAGAGGGAAACCAAGCAAAACACAGCCATAAAAGAGCTTAACGAGGATTTCGGCGGCACGAAAGATCAAATTTTAGCTGTAGCTAGTGCGATTAGTGAATACAACCAAAAAGGCAACAAAAGTACCGCTGTAAATCTTTTAAATTCACTAAGTGCTTTGGAGGGTGGATCAGTAAGCGCGAAAAGCGAAGTCAATCAACTCGTACTGATGCTCAGTAAGTACGTTGAAACAGCCGAGCTTTTATCAAAGTCAGACGAGCCCATAAAAGAGCAAAACAAAAGCGTCCTGTCATTAATCGACTCGCTAAGACTGGAAGCTGAAACGCTCAGCATGACCAACCGAGAGCGCGACCTTTACATTGCTAAGCTTGGTGAGGCTGGTCAATCTCAACTAGCAGCAATCAATGAAGCCTACGATGAAATTGAGGCTGATCGCTCAAGAACAGCCATAGAAAAGCTTGAGTCTCAGATGCTTGATGAAGAGGCAAGGATTGACGAAAGCTATATGCGCCGCCGTGAAATTATTATGGCGAATACGATTGAAGGAAGTGATCAGCAGAATGAATTGATCAATGAAAATTGGGCCAAGTACGAAGCTGATTATGGGTCATTTCAGGATCGTTTAATTGCTGCAGATGAAGCGGCAGCGAATAAGAAAGAGCAAATTGAGGCTAGAGTCAGCAAAAGCATCATTCGACAGAAAGAGGGCGTTGTTAATTCTGGTATAGCCCTTCTCAAAAACCTAACGGCAGGCAATGAAAAAGCAGCCAAAGCCATTGTTGTGGTTGAGGCCGGCCTAAACATAGCACGAACCATTCAAAATACAGCAGCTGCACAAGTAAGAGCATTGGCAGAACTTGGCCCAATTGCTGGACCACCAGCAGCAGCAACCATTGGCGCTTATGGCGCCGTTCAAGTCGGTATTATCGCGGCAAACGGTGTTCTTCAATTAAGTGGCGGCTCTTCCTCTGTTTCATCGCCAAGCATATCAGGATCAAGTCAAAGCACTCAAAGCCCTGCATTCGTAGAGCCTCAAGACACAAGACCAGGATTAACCATCAACATAAACGGAAACCTGACAAATGTTGATGGGGAGTTTCTAGTAAAAACAATAGAAGAGCACGTCAAAGCCACTGATCACGTTTTTGCAACGTTCATTTAAAAAATAGGATTCGTAATGGCTGTATTTACTTACATAGCAAAAGATCGTGGATCGTTAGTGGTTGGCCACTCAGAAGATACTGAGTACTCCATTGAAATAGGGCTTTCTCAATGGGAGTCCACGAAAGATAAAAACGAAGCAGTGACCAGGCCAATTGATGGCCCAAAATTCACGGTTCTGCATGGTATTGAGCGTGGGTTTAGCTTCAAGACCGTATCAACTGAGGATCAAGCTGTTATCGATGGCCTTATTGAAATGTTCGATAGCGTTGCAGCGGGTGAAGAATTCTCAATCGACCCTTACGGAAGCATTGCGGTACCAGATGAATCGTTTGATGTGTCAACTGATGGCAATTATAGGCAGACAAGAGAGTTTCAGGTTGAGTTTTCATTTTCTGCGAAGGTTGATTTGGTATGAGAATTGATAACCTTGAGTTCCAAGAGAAGAACAAGGCCAGACATCAAGAGCCTATCTATGTGGTCGAAATATCGTTTGATTTGGCGAACACAGATATCCATTACATCACTTCGCACACCGTAAGCGGGTTGACCGGCTCAATATCAAACAAGGCGTTGAAGTTAGTTTCTAGTAGTACGCAAAAGCTCGATCCTGATAAAGCACACTCAACCATTGGAACTATCAGATTCGAGGCAATGGATGTTGGCCTCACAGATTTAATGCGTACCAAGCTTAACGAAAATAAAGGCTTGCGCAATAAGAGGGTGAGAATCCATAAAGGGCATCGAGGCCTTTCTTGGTCTAAGTTCACACTATTCAACACTTATGTTGTCGATAACAATATTTCGTATTTAGACGGCGTCTACACCTTCAATTGTGGCGATATTCAGCGCTCAATGAAAAGCAAGATATTCATCGAAACTAAAACGGCAATTATGGCGCCCGTTTCTGCCACAGATACAACAATCTCTGTATTAGATGCGTCTAAATTTAATCTGGTCTACCAAGTGCCAAGCGCAACAGGAAAAACCTTATTGCGCGGTCTTCAGCAAAGAGTTTATCCAGTAGGGCACGCTAATGCTGGCGACCCCGTTTATCCAGATTTAGCGGGTATCGATCACATAGGGTTGATAAGAATACCTGGCGAAGATCATGACGAAATAGCTATGTTTACCGGTAAAGCCGGCAACACTTTAACCGGGTTAGTTCGGGGCGTGCTCGGAACTCGCGCAGTTGATGTTGAGGTTGAGTCCGGCATAACCATCGATGACGCACCACAAATATCTGAGTACGTTTACATTAATATGCCAGCGGTTAAGGCCGCCTATGCCCTGTTAACTGGTTCAATCTATGGCGCGCCTGGTGAATTCCTTCCAGATCATTGGCATCTAGGAATAAGCACAGACTACATTCAAACCTCATCCTTCATTAATATCGGCTCTGATTTATGGGATTTAACGGACGATGACAAAGGTTTCCCTGTTGTTATAAAGGGCCGTAAAGATATCGAGGCCAAGAAGTTCATAGAGCAAAATATTTATTACATGACCGGCCTTTATCCGCCTATCAATAGCCAAGGTGAGATCACCCTCAAGCGAATGCAGTACATCGGGCCTAACGGCTCTTATGTTCGCTTGCTCGATGAGTCAAATATTGTCGACTATACAGCTGTTGATTACGATCAGGCCGCAATAAGAAACGCCTATATCATCAAATGGAATTATGACGATGCAAAGGAAAAGTACACTCGCACCTCCACCCTTCTCGACACTATAAGCAAGGTTCGACATCAAAAAACAGATGTTAAAATAATAGAGCTCGATACCCTTCATGGATCACGCCATTCTGATGCTTCAATTAAATATCAATTCGATGCTCTTCGGTCTCGCTATGCTGGCCCACCATTAAAAAGAGGCGCAACACTTACCCCAGATCAAGATGATTTGGAGGTTGGTGATATCGTCAGGTATTTCCGCAAAAACGATGAAGATTATACGAATGATGCCGATGCGGATGGCAGGAACTACGAAGTTCAGCAGCTTTCTTTAGATACCAAAACGGGTCGCGTAAAAGTCAGCCTGTTCGCAAGCTCTCAAAAAGCCTCTGATGTAGTGCCTGAAAATCCTGTCACAGCATCCGACACCTTCTTGTCATCTGAAGGCACAGAAATTAACGCCACTAATTTTCCTAGTGCTGGCATTACTTCAAGCGGTGGCGTAACAACAATCACGGGTAATTTAACGCTAACAGGCCATGCAGATTTAAACAACTCAGCAGCTATTTTCTATGTTGATGAAGATTTCACGATTGATGCGAGCGCTGTCATTACGGTAGTCAATAACGTACAACTTCGCGTCAATGGTTTCTTACAGATAAATGGGTTAATAGACGGAAAGGGCAACGGCTTAGCGGGCGGCGTGTCTGATAGTGTAGTGGCGCACATAGAAGCACCAGTTACCGCCAATCTTGGTGTTGCGGGCGTTGGTCGAACCGTTGCTCAGGGCGGCTTTTTAGCGCAGTTCGACAAGAACGGCCCAAGCATGTACGCCACACTAAACAGTTTCAATAACAGAATTGTTGAAAGTGTTCTCGATTCTGTCGCCTCGATAAATATTACTCTAGATTCAAGCGGAACCCTAAACGGCTTGCCTAGCTCTCTAATGGGTTCTGGCGGCTCATCCGGAGGCGGTGCTTATTATTCAGGAGCGGGCGGCTTTTTCTCAGCACCTCAAACTCTGCCAGTAGCGAAAGGCGGGAGCGGCGGAAGCGGCGGCGCGGGCTTGGTTATATTTCACAAAGGCTCAGCAATTGGTGCGGCTGGTGAAATAGATTTATCGGGCGGTGACGCCGAGCAAGGTGAAATCCTAACGTACCCAGCAGAAACAATCTTTATACTATTACCAGCAAAAGATATAGTTCGAGGCGGATCAGGTGCGGGCGGTGCTCCTGGCGGCTTAATCCTACTCTCTCTCGATTCCAATCAAACATTCTTTTCGGGATCACAAACAGACACAGTTTTGAATTATGGCGCATCAGCCGAAAACGAAAGGCTTGGACGCTGGGTTACTTTATATAGAGATAAACGCATAGATGAAGACTACAGAACAGATCAGGGCTTCAGACAAGAGGTGCCAATCTCAAGCGCGATAGGTGGCGGCGTAGCACCTAAAGCAGCGGAAAATATGTGGACTTCATTTTCTAGTGTTAAGTTTTTAGATACCTCAGCCTCGCCAGTAATCGACCCGCCGCCATACGTCGAGCCAATCCCGACCTTCACGCTCACAGAGCAACTAAACACGCCAGTCACCCCAAAAGGCGACAGATCAAGTATTGAAGTAAGCGTGACGCCTCCAATATTTGGCGCTGGAGAAATAGATAACTATTCGTATTCATTAGTGGAATATAGGGTTTCCGGTGACGATCTTTGGATAGCAGCCAAACCCGCTTCTCATGAGTCTGTGATTGAGGTGCCTACAAATGGACAAACTTATCAAGTCAGGATTAGGGCTGTTTCTACAAAGAAGCTTGCTAATGATACGGGGCCGATTCAATCTATTACGGTCACTAATGTCTTAGGTGCTACCGATATATTTTTGGCGGGAGTTTACCCGTTTTCAGCTTTAGGTTTGAGCGTTGATAATGTCGATGGGGCTAAATTCAAATATGGCACAGCAAGATTAAGTTGGGATCATGACAACTCAGAGCTTAACTATTTTAATCATTATGAAATAACTGTTTCTAACGCTACTGACGGAGTGCTTAGAACGGAAATTGCAGCGGCCTCGAATTACGAGTACAGCCTAGCCAAGAATCGAGAGGATTACACTGCAAACAATGCCATGGAGGGGATTTATGATGAGGTTACGTTCTCGGTTCGTGCCGTATCTAAAATAAAGAATGTTCTTGATATTTTATATAAGGGTACCGCGGAGACATCAACAGTTGATAGGGTGCCACCGCCTAATGTCGCATCATTCTCGTTTGCAGATGGGGTTTTAAAGTGGACTGTTGAGAATATGCCGCTTGATTTGGCTGGCTTCGAGATCCGAGTAGCCTTAGAGTCTGGTGATGAATGGGAAGATGCATCGCCTGTTACTGGCGGGATAATCACTACAACAAGCTACTATCTGGGAACAGCCCCTACCAGCGGAACTGTTTTCTTCATAAAATCAAAAGACCTTTCTGGCAACTATTCAGTTGGTGCGACTGAACTAGAAATTGGGGGTGCAGCTCCTACTGGATCAATAGCGATAACTGGAGAGTTTAAAAACTTCATAGATGGAGCTGGAAGTTCTGAGAAAGAAGATCAAGCTTCGGATTACGTCACGCTTAGTACGAACAGGCCGAATATAGCTGTATCTAAAGTTAGTACCGTCTGGACTACAAGTGCACACACAACCTTTAGTCATTTTCATATTCTCTTTAATGACCCAGACATGGAGCTAACCAGCTCTAGCTTTGATAGTGTAACTATTGATGGGATTAATTTAGGTGCGCCATCGCTAGTGGTTAGGAATAGCGGCGCGCTAGAAAACTACATAATATTTATCTACCCATCACCCACGTCAACGCCTTCTCACTGGGTTCAAGGCACAACTAAATCTGTTGTAATCACGGGAGTTTAACCATGTATAAAAACAACCTATGGCGGGCTATTCTTGCCGTTATGAATTCAGGCTCATTTTTGATGCTTGCACTCAATATCGACAGACTCGGCAATGCGGTTTGCTCGGGAGATTATCGAACAACCGTATCTGGTCGAGTAGGTTATTTTGCGCTAGTAAAGAAAAATAGATATTGGTTGGTATTACAGAAAGTAATTGATATAGCCTTCTATCCAACCGAAGGTCGCAAACATTGTTTGAGGGCTTATCAATGGGAGAGAGGCAGAGGATTAAGTCATAGACGAGGCAGCGACATAGCGTTGGCTTTATTGTCCATTCTAGTAATCGTTGCCTGTCTGATCTTAATACCTATCGTTTGGCTTTGGTCATTAGTTCACCGCGCAAGATAGTCACACCCTCCCCCGCTTCAATAATCATTTTTATCTGACCACCTCTAAGCCGAGTAAAAGTTTGCTTGATAGGGATAGTGTTGCCGTTCGAATCTTCGACTAGAAAAAATACTTCGTTGTCGTTCGGCTTGGTTGTGCGAGTGAGAGCTAGTCCTTTGCTCATTATCAAATTCCTTTTGATTTATGAATTAAGTTTGTGAGGTGGTTAGCACTTTATTCTTGGCTAATTAAAAGCAGGGTTCTAAAAAGCGCCTTATGATATCCGAATGTCGCGCCAAGGTGAAAAAATTATCAGTTGGTGCGACAGGTGTCTTAGGTAGCTAATGTAAAATAAATGAAATATTTATGCGTCAGCTATTACCATTCAGAATAATCGCACTATATTAACAATATATTGCAGGTATAGAGGTTGATAAATTCTTGTTGTTGGATAAAGAAAGCATGTTAATTTTTTAGCATTAATAAAAAAGCCCTTGTGGACGGCAATCCTCAAGAGCCTTAAATCACATTCTTATGAGACCGAATGTTATGAGTAATAATATATCTAATACGTATATTGATCAAGAAATTGGTGAGCGGCGTTATTTACGGGCTGTGGAAGTCTTAGATACCCTTAGCCATGAATTCTTCCTATGGAAGCAAAGACCAGGGCGCAAACTTCAGCTTGTGCATATTGGTGCCAGCTACCACAGTGATGGATCTAAAACGCTTTGCTTTGCAACTGCTCAAAATTCTGATGTTTATATCGTTAAAGCTATCGACTGCATAAAGTCAAATGAGTTTATGGAAGCACTTGATAATGAGGATAAGTATCTGGCTTGGCAGTGGGCTAAGTCGGATAGAAAAGTGCCTGATTATCCGGATATGAAATTGAGAAAGTGTTAAAATAGCTTTCGTTTTCATTGTGGCCATTTTGTGACCGTCACTGGAAATACATCAACGGTTATTAAGGGCTTTCAAGGGACACAAAAAGCAAGCAAAGGCTTTAAGGTATTGATTTTATTGAAGATACCTAAAGGATAATCAGATTGAAAATCCTCGTGTCCCTGGTTCGATTCCGGGACCGGGCACCA
>TARA_R110001599_G_scaffold38616_2_pt1 | contig 41886 bp, 33 predicted proteins | sample TARA_R110001599 | Tara Oceans TARA_R110001599 (sample SAMEA4398360) | marine metagenome | biome: Polar Biome; feature: [MES] marine water layer (ENVO:01000295) within the mesopelagic zone...; material: water (ENVO:00002006), including particulate matter (ENVO:01000060) such as...... | reverse complement strand
ATGAAATGGTCAAACAGTGGGGCGGCATCGTGCGGGCCCGGGCTGGCTTCCGGGTGCCCCTGGAAGCCGAAAGCCGCCTTGTCGGTGCGGTGGATACCCTGCAAGGTGCCGTCGAACAGTGACTTGTGGGTGACTCGCAGCGTGCCCGGCAGGCCGGCCTCGTCCACCGCAAACCCGTGGTTCTGGCTGGTGATCAGCACCGTACCGTCATCGAGGTTCTGCACCGGGTGGTTCGCCCCGTGGTGACCGTGACCCATCTTCAGGGTACGGGCGCCGCTGGCCAGGGCCAGCAGCTGGTGTCCCAGGCAAATGCCGAACACCGGTATGTCGGTCTCGAGAATGTCGCGGATGGCGGTGATGGCGTAGTCGCAGGGCTCCGGGTCGCCCGGACCGTTGGACAGGAACACCCCGTCCGGTTGCAGGGCAAGCACCTCGCTGGCCGGGGTTTGCGCCGGCACCACCGTGAGGCGGCAGCCGCGGTCGACCAGCATGCGCAGGATGTTGCGCTTGACGCCATAGTCGTAGGCCACCACGTGCCAGGGCAGTTCCGTGTCGGGCCGTTCGCTGTAACCGGAGCCCAGTACCCAGCTGCCCTCGCGCCAGGTGTAGGGCGCGTCCACACTGACTTCCTTCGCCAGGTCCATGCCCTTGAGCCCGGCAAACCCGCGCGCCTGGGCCAGAGCCGCTGCTTCATCCACCTGTTCACCGGCCATGATGCAGCCGTTCTGTGCGCCCTTGTCGCGCAGTATGCGGGTCAGGCGCCGGGTGTCGATATCGGCAATACCCACAATATTGCGCCGCCGCAGGTAGCTCTGCAGGTCTTCCTGATTGCGGTAGTTGCTCGCCATCAGGGGCAGATCCCGAATCACCAGCCCCGCGGCCCAGATGGCGGAGGATTCCTCGTCTTCCGCGTTGGTCCCGGTGTTGCCGATGTGGGGGTAGGTCAGGGTGACAATCTGGCGCGCGTAGGAGGGATCCGTGAGGATCTCCTGATACCCGGTCATTGCGGTGTTGAACACCACCTCACCAACGGAGGCACCATCCGCTCCAATCGCCACACCTCTGAAAACGGTGCCATCTTCAAGGGCCAAAAGGGCTGGGCTGGACAAGAACACCTCCAAGATTCAGCGGCGAACCTTTGCTGCGCGCGCTGAAAAAAAGCGAGATGGGGGACACCACATCTCGCTTTTTCTCATAGAATCAGCTCTGGTTACTCGCAGATAAAACCGATGCCAGGAGCGCGGCCCGGGCATATGAAAACTGGGGCAGAATTGTAGGGGATACCCCCGGCCCTGTCCAGCAAACACCGCGGCGATGCCCCGCCTGCCCGCCGGGGCCCGGTGCCTTACTGGCCGGCACTGCGCCGTGACCACAACATGCAGCCCAGGCTCGCGAACGCACAGGCTGCAATACAGGCAACCACGCTCAGCAGGGCCTCGGGCAACAGGTTGCTCAGCGCGCTCGCCGCGCCGCCCAGGCCGAACTGGGTAGCACCCATCACCGCGGCCGCCGAGGCGGCACTGCGCGGGAAGGATTCCAGATAGCAGGCCTGGATGTTCGGGCTGATTGCGCCCAGCATACCGGCGTATACCATCATGGCGGGCAGAAACGCCTGCACCGGCCCATCAAGCAGCACAATCAGCAGCAGCGCAAGACCGCTGGCGGCCTGCACCCAGGTAGCCGCCACCATGATCTGACGCGGCTGCAAGCGGTTCAGGAGTACCCGATTGCCCAGGTTACAGGCAAAAATTGCCACAATGTTGCAGGCGAACAGGCCGGTGAAGGCCGCCCGGGACTGGGCAAAATGCCCGAGGTAGATATACGAGGCATAGGTGACAAATATGATCAGGCCGCCGAAGGAGGCCGTCTGCCAGAAAATGTACGGCCGCGCACTGCGGGTTTGGAGCACCCCGAGGTAGCGCGCCAGAAACCCGAGGCCATCAGCGCCCCCGGGTGGCCTGTGCGGCCCGCGAAACACCGTGGCCTGCAGCAGTGGCAACAGGAACAGGGCATAGGCGCCGAGGAACAGGAACACCAGCCCCCAATCTCCCACCTGCAACAGCAGGGCGCCGATTGCCGGCGCGATAGCCGGTGCCACAATGGCGACCATGCCAATCATTGAAAACAGTTTGGCGGCCTGTACACCCTGCACCCGATCGCGCACCAGGGCCGGCACCGATACACCAATCCAGCCACCACCGATAGACTGCAACAGACGCCCCCAGAGCAGCGCTTCCAGCGACGCCACCTGTGCCAGCGCAAAGCTGGCCAGCGCAAATACGGCCAGCCCGGTCGCCAGCACGCGCCGGCGGCCGTAGCGGTCCGACAGGGCGCCACCGGTCAGCTGCCCCACGGCGAAGCCCATCATGTACACCGAAATGCTGAGCGACACATCGTGAATGGTCACGCCCAGTGCCGCCGCAATCAGGGGAAACGCGGGCAGGTAGGTATCAATGGCGAAAGGCCCCAGCATCATCGTGAAGCCGAGGGCGAATATCACCGGAAGCGAAATACCTGAAGCCTGGTTCATAAAGATGGTCGGGGAGTCCTGATAGCGTCCGCTCTGCGGGGGGCGCACAGTGTAGCGCAGATGACGGCCCCAGCGGCGCAGTACCGGGCCCGCTGGTCTGCCGCGCGGGAAAAAACAGTTGCGCTGCACCCCGGGTTTTCTATGATGTGGCGCTCACACTGGACAACAGGAACATCCCCGACATGACGTACAGCAGCGGAAAAACCGCCGTGATCACCGGCGCTGGCTCCGGTATCGGCCGCGCTCTGGCGCAGCAACTCAACCGCGAGGGCTGCGCCCTGTTTCTGAGCGATATCGACGCCGCGGGCCTGGCTGACACCGTCGCAGGGCTGGAGCGACCGGATGTGCCGGTACGGCAACAGTGCGTGGACGTCGCCGACAAGCAGGCAATGGACGCCTGGGCCGCCGCCATCGCGGCGCAACAGCCCGCGGTGGACATCGTGATCAACAATGCCGGCGTGGGCTACAGCGACCGTGTCGACGCCTGTGACTATGCCAACGTGCAGTGGCTGATGGGCATCAATTTCTGGGGAGTTGTCCATGGCACCATGGCCTTCCTGCCCCTGCTCCGGCGCGCGTCCCAGGGCCACCTGGTCAACATTTCATCCATATTCGGCATGATTGGTGTGCCGACGCAGTCTGCGTACAACGCCTCCAAGTTCGCCGTGCGCGGCTACACGGAGGCCCTGCGCCTGGAAATGCAGGGCAGCAACGTGCACGTGTGCTGCGTGCACCCCGGCGGCGTCGGCACGAACATTGCCCGTCGCAGCCGCGGTGGCGGTGCCGACGTCACCGAGGAGGACAAGGCCGCAATGTTCGCACAGCATGTGCGCACTACCGCCGAGTCGGCCGCGGCGCAGATCATCCGTGCCGTGGAAAAGCGGCAGCCGCGCCTGCTGATCGGCAACGATGCCAGGTTCATCAATCTGCTGACGCGGCTGTTTCCCGTCAGTTATCCCCGTTTTATGCCGGGCCTGGGCAAGATCGGACAGGACCTCGCTTGAGCGCATCCGGGCAGCAGGTACCATGACCACGGGCAGGCTCTCTGGCGGGCAGTTGACCGTGCTCATTCTGGCCCTGATGGCAACCGGCATGGGCCAATCGCTGGTGTTTGCGATACTGGCCCCATTGGGCCGCGAAGTCGCGCTTGCGGAACTGCAGATCACCTCCATTATCGCCATCTCGGCACTCATTTTCGCCCTCGCCTCTCCGCACTGGGGCCGCCTGAGTGACCGGGTGGGCCGCAAACCCATCATCATCACCGGCCTGCTGGGTTACACCGTTGGCACGCTGGTCTTTACCAGCGTCTTCTCTCTCGGACTGGCGGGCGTTCTGGGCGGCACCCTGCTCTATGCCGTGGCGCTGCTGGCGCGCTGCGGACAGTCAGTCGTGATGTCTGCCACCAACCCCGCCACGACCGCCTATGCCGCAGACAACAGCGGGCCGGAGTACCGTACCCGGACCATGGCGCGCCTGGGAACCGCCAACAGCATGGGTACCATCCTGGGCCCCGCGGTGAGTGGCGCCCTGGCGACCTTCGGCCTGCTGGCACCGCTGTATTTTGCCGCGGCGCTGGCGGCCTCAGCGGCACTGCTGGTGTGGCGGCAATTGCCGAAAACGCCGCGCCGCGAACGCGTCCCGCGACACCTGCGCATACGCCTGCGCTTCACCGACCGGCGGGTGCGCCACCTGCTGGCGACCGCCGTCGGGCTGTTCGTGGGCTTTTCCGGGATCCAGCAGACGCTGGGCTTCACGCTGCAGGACAAACTGGCGCTGAACGGCATACAGACCGCACAGATGACCGGCGCCGCGCTGATGGTGTCGGCCCTGTTCACCTTCCTGGTGCAGATCACGGTAATGCAACGGGTGAAACTGGAACCGGGGCAATTCATTCGCCTGGGCCTGCTGGCGATGCTCTGCGGCGCTGCGATCCTGGCCAGTGCCGATCATTTTCCGCTGCTGGCGCTGGGTATGGCCTTCCTCGGCACCGGCCTGGGCCTGACCATGCCCTCCGTTTCCGCAGGCGCATCACTCGCGGTGTCCGCCGAGGAACAGGGTTCGGTGGCCGGGCTGGTCGCTGCCTGCCCCGCGATCGGCTTTGTTGCCGGGCCACTGTGCGCCGGCGCGCTGTACCAGATACACCCCACCCTGGCGCCGCTGTTCAGCGCCAGCGTGTTTTTCGTGGTGCTGATGCTGCTGGTGCAGCGGGAACGGCGCGGGAGTGCAGTAAACTAGCCGAGATCGACAGGCAGGAACGCATCACCCAGCACAGTCTTGCCATCCAGGCTGCGCACCGCAAGGCCCTGCCCCAGCACCCACTGCCGACTGTAGGCCGTGTGCCCCACATGGGTGCCCGAGCACAGCGAAAGCGCCGCTTCCGCCATCATCTCCACAGGCTCCGCCCAGTCGGGGAACTGGCGGGCGATATCGCGTACATACTCGGCGCCCGGCGTCAGCACAATGCTCTCCGGCGCCAGCGTGTTGACGTAGATATTCTCCGGCGCGAGCTCGTGCGCCAGACCCTCACTGTAGCGGTTCAGCGCCGCCTTGCTGGCCCCGTAGGCGGCAATCACCAGCGCGCTCTCGCGGGTATGGCGGTATGGCACCACCGGCTGCTGCACCGTGGCACTGCTGATGCTCAGGATCCAACCCCGCCCACGCTCCCGCATGCCTGGCAGGGCCTGGGCTGCCAGCTCCACCGGCACATTGACGTTCAGGTCGAACATCTGGTTGCGCTGCTCGGTGTTCACCCGGCTGGGCATGTCGGCGCGCTGCATGGCGGCATTGTTCACCAGAATATCGATCGGCCCGAAATGTGCGGCGGCACGCTGCACCAGATCTGACCGGGCCTCGGCGTCGAGCAGGCTGCAGACCTCCGCCGCCGCGCGGCCGCCCGCGGCGTTGATCTCCGCCACGGCCTCCTCCAGCGTGCCGGCCAGATTGCCGTGCGCGCCCAGGCGTGATGCCACCAGGACCACTGCCGCGCCCTCCGCCGCAAAGCGGGTTGCTATGGCTCGTCCGATGCCGCGACTGGCGCCGGTAATCAGCGCTGTCTTGCCTTCCAGTTGTCCCATTGCAGACTCCTTTTTGTTGTTATCGATTATCAATACTGTCGATAGCGCCGCTGCACATGCCGATGACGCAGCAGCCGCTGTGCGGCGCGCTCCCCAGGGCCGACCCGGCGTGCATGCGGCAGGTGCTCACTGATGGCATCAAATGCTACCAGCGTGACCTTCAGCTGCGGCCACTCCTCCTTCGGTGGAGGCTCCGGATAGGTCCAGCGCATGCTGGTATAGCCGTGCGGGACCCCGGTGGTGCTGACCCAGTTGGCCACACCCGGGTCGCGGTGGCAAACCACCCAGCGCCGGGCGCCGTCGGGGTCAGTTTCGACGAAGTGCGCGTTGATGTTGCTGGGGTAACTCTCGAAATCGAGGGATTCGCCCCACAGGTTGGCGAGATGGAAGCCCAGAAAGTGTGGCTCCACCGGAGTGCGGGTTTCGATAATCAGCGCCTGGTCGTCATCCAGCAGATAGGTGCCACCAGCGTAGATATTGCTGCTCTGCCCGCCGCCCGTGGCCAGGCCCAATGCGTTCGGCGGGTTCATGTCGTTCACCGGCATGAACGGCTTGTCCAGGCCCATGCGCTCACTGAGGCCACCCGGTACCTGGCCGTAGGTCTCCAGCGTGATCGCGTTGAAAGCGTTCCAGAAGTGTACCTGGTTGCGCGCGACACGGCCCACCTCACGCAGCATCTGCAGGGCAGCCTCCGGGTCTATCGGTGGGCGCGGCTCCTGCTCACAGCCGATGCGCAGGATTTCCAGATCCAGGAGGTCCTGGTTTTCCCAGTCGTGAAACAGCTCGCGGCAGGTAAGAAAGCGACCAACGTGCTCCACACCACGGCTGCTGCGCCGGCTGAGGAGGAAATTGCCCTTGTATCCGTCGGGTTTCTCCGGGGCGACCAGAATGTCGAAGCTGCCGTCCTCCGCCACTTGCAACGCCGTGCTGTCCAGGGTGCCAGTGTTGATGCGGGTGCCCGGGGTCATTTCCGACAGCTCACCGCTGTCGCCCGCGTAGCCGCTGGCCAGCTCGAAAATCACATACTGCGGGGCCGTCCTGCCCGGCGCGGCGGGCTCCCCGCGCCAGTGTCGGCTGTCGGCGGCGCGGCCGCGAATGCGGTAACTGTAATTGCCGTCGATCTCCACGCCCAGGTAAACGGCATCGGCATTGTCGATCGTTGAGCGGTTCATGGGCTGGATGGCGCGGCGAAACCGTGGATACAGTGGATCGCCTAGGGCGCGCTCAATGCCGGCGAGCATGAAACCCAGCACATAGCGGTAGCCCTCCGCCAGATTGCGGTCGCTGGGGGGCGGCGGATACAGCGCTGGATCATCGATGGCATCGCGCGCCTCCTGGAAGCCCTGAATCATGTCATCGAAGGCCTGGCGCAATGCTGCGCGGGTGGCGTGATTACTGTCTTGCTGGGACATGTCCTGTGCCTCTTATGACGGAGTGGAAACGCTTTCCTGTGTACTGGTGGGCCATGCATACCGTGCGTAGAAGTCAGCGAGGCGCTCCTCGAGCAGCTCCCGCGACAGGGCGTAGTCGCCAAGGCTGTATTCGAATTTGGAGTGATGGCTCTTTTCACGTTCCGCATTGGCCTGCAGGAACGCGTCGAATTCCGGGTTCACCGTCATGCCCAGGGCCCGGTAGGCGGCGTGCACCGTCTCCCGCGGATGTGCGGTCAGCTCGCGGTAGTCCACCACGGCACGGGGCGTGTCCGGATGTGCGGCCAGCTGGCGGGCAGGATTGTGGAAGCTCTCGAAAGAGGTTTCCAGCAACAGGTCGAGGGAGCGCGCGTAATCTTCCTTGCCCCAGCCCTTGCTCTTCCAGGAAATCTCCACCAGCTTGAGCAGGCTGGGCACGCACTCGGCCGGATCCCGCAGCATGACCACGATACGGGCATCCGGGAAATACTCGATCAACGAACCCACCCAGCCACTCATCACCGGATTCTTGCTCAGGTGCACACGGTCACCGCCATTGAGCAGCAGCTGGCGTTTGATCAGCTCCCGGTAATGGTGCAGCCAGCGCCGGCGCTTGGCGGGCATCTGATCCAGATGGAACAGATCCAGCACATCCATCACTGGCAGGTCCGTCGCCCACTGCTGGGTCACGAAGGCCGCCCGCATGGCGAACTGGTCTTCCTCTGAAGTCCACAGGCTCATATTGTGGATATGGCGAAACCGGACCGAAGGTCTTGTCATCCCAGGCCTTGATCCGTCGATACAGGGCGCCGCCCAGCAGACCGCTGTCTACTGTGCCCAACCAGCGAATGACCCGCTTCTGCAACAGCGACGGGAACAGTGTTTCCCAGTAGAGGAAATAGCTGAAGCGCTCGCCATCCGCCGACAACAGGCGATGCATGAGCGTTGTGCCACTGCGCGCATGCCCCACGATGAACACCGGCGCGACGACGCGCTGGGTCCACAGCCGGGGGAAGAAGATGTAATCAAGTAGAAAGCACAGGGTATTGAACAGTGTGGCGAGCGGCGTGACCAGTAGCAGGCGCAGCAGCAGGCGACGGCGTCCGGGCCACTGTTTCAACCCCCAGACATGGCGCAGGAGGCGCCGGTAGTAATCAAAATCGAAATACATGGTGTGCCTTGCCCAGCGTCAGGAATACAGTACTCTAGCCGCTTGGGGGCCGCTGGCAACTGCGGTTTCCAGCGCCGAAGACCGAATACAACCTGTTGTTTCTACAAGGTTTTTCACGCCACGCAGGATACCCATGCACAGACCCTTACATTTTTCACCACAGGCGCAGTGCTGTGCCCACTAACGAGCTGCCCGCACCGCGCAAGCGTCCGCGCCAGCAGCGCTCCCGCGCGCTGGTCGAGGCCATCCGCGAAGCCTGCCTGAAAATCCTGGAACAGGAGGGCCCCGACCGGCTGACCACTGCGCGCATTGCCGATGTGGCGGGGGTGAATATTGCCTCCCTGTACCAGTATTTTCCCAACAAGGAGGCGGTGCTGGCGGACCTGTACGAAGAGCGCATGGCGGGCCTACTGGCCCAGACCGAGAGTGAGTTCGCGCGGATTCACGCCCTCACTGACCAGGGTGTGGAGGCCACACTGGCAGCCATCATTGATCTGGAAGCCACGCTGCTGCTGCAGCTGTATCGCATGTACCCGGATTTCTACCTGCAGTACCAGCAGAGCCTGGATATTCGCGCCCGCGTGAACCAGCTCACCCAATCACTTGCCAATCCCTCCTGGGAAGACTGGTTTCCGGGCTTCCTGCGGCGCCATCGGCAGCAGCTGCGGGCCGGTCCGATCGACACCATGGCGTTCATTGCCCGCCGCAGCCTGGATGCCAGCCTGCAGTCGGCGCTTGCCGAGCGCCCGGAGGCCCTGGAGGACCCGGTTTTCCGCCGGGAGGTGCTGAACCTCTTGCTGCGCTATCTGCTGAAGTAGCGCGGCATCAGCCGGCCACCAGCTTTTCCAGCGCCGCCCGCAAGCCATCCGGTATCGGCACCGACCGGTTGGCTGCACGGTCCACGAAAACGTGCACGAAGTGGCCGTGAGCGAGGGCCTCATCCTCGCCCTCGCGAAAAATGGCAATGCCGTACTGCACCGAGCTGTTGCCGAGACGATCGACCCGCAGGCCGCCCTCGATCGCCTCCGGGTAACTGGCCGGCGCATGGTAGTCACAGCCCGAGCTCACCACGTAACCGACGATGGCACCCTCCGCAATATCCAGTCCACCTTCCTCGATCAGATAGCGGTTGGCCACCGAATCGAAATAGGCGTAGTAGACCACGTTGTTGATATGCCCGTAGGTGTCATTGTCGGACCAGCGCGTGCTGATGGGGTAAAACACCTTGTAGGCATCCCGCCGCGGCCGCTTGCTCATGCGACGTCGCCATGCGCTGCGCGATACATCGCCAGCGCATCCGCCTCACTCACCTCGCGCGGGTTATTCACCAGCAAGCGCTGCTGCTGCATGGCGTCCGCTGCCAGCATGGGCAGCTCCGCTGCCGGCACACCAGCCTCCGCTAGAGTGGCGGGCAGACCCACATCGGCAATCAGCTGCTGCAGGGCCTCCACCAGTGCGGCGGCGCGAGCGGCGGCGCTGCCCGTGGCGGCCGGCACGATGATTTCGGCAAGTTCTGCATACAGCGTCTCGGCCGCCGGCATGTTGTAGGACAGCACCGAAGGCAATACCAGCGAGTTACTGAGACCGTGGGGAATGTGGTAATGCCCCCCCAGCGGATAGGCCAGCGCGTGCACTGCAGCGACCGGAGCGTTGGCAAACGCCTGCCCCGCAAGGCAGGCGCCCAGCAGCATGGCCGCACGGGCCTCCCGGTTGGCCCCGTCGCTGACGGCCGTGCGGATATTGGCTGCCAGCAGCCGCAGCGCCTCGCGCGCCAGGTTATCTGACAACGGGTTCTTCTTGAGTTTGGACGTGTAGGCTTCGATGGCATGCACCATGGCATCGACGCCGGTCATGGCCGTTACCCGCGGTGGCAAGCCCAGCGTCAGGTCGGCGTCGAGCAGCGCAATATCCGGCAGGAGAACGGGCGAGGACACACCGGCCTTGGTTGTCTCACCGGTGGTGATGACCGCAACAGGCGTCACCTCGGAGCCGGTGCCTGCCGTCGTCGGCACCAGAATCAGGGGCAGGCGCCCACCAGCGACCTGATCGACACCGTACAGGGCCTGCAGCGGCTGCGTGCCCGCGAGCAGCACCGCCACCACCTTGGCAACGTCCATGGAGCTGCCCCCGCCCACCGCGATCACCCCATCGACCTCGGCGCCGCGACCCCGCGCCGCCGCCGCCTCAACGGTGGCCTCGGGCGGGTCCTCACACACCTGGTCATAGAGCGTAACCTGCACCCCTGCCGCTTCCAGCGCAGCCTGCACGGGCTGCACCAGGCCGATTGCCAACAAGCCGGGATCGGTCACCAGCAGCGGCCGACGGATGCCGAGGCTCCGGCAGCGCTCCGCCAGCGCCAGCGCGCTACCCGGCTGGCAGACCAGCTGCGGCACGGTGTTGAAGACGAAAGGCTGCATCCGCTGCTCCTACAGGGTGAGAATCACCTTGCCGCGCGCCCGTCGTTCCATCATGCAGGCGTAGGCGGATTCATAGTCCTCCAGGGCAAACAGATCAGTCACCACCGGCTTCAGCTTACCCTCGGCAAACAGTGCCCAGAGCTCGTGAATGTTCTGCAGATTCACCTCGGGCTCCTCACCCATGAAGCGGCCCCAGAATACACCCACAATCGAACAGCCCTTGAGCAGCGTCAGGTTGAGCGGGATGCTTGGAATGGGGCCGCTGGCGAAACCAATCACCAGGTAGCGACCCTTCCAGGCCATACTGCGCAGGGCGGGTTCCGCGTAGTCACCGCCGACCGGATCGTACACCACATCCACACCCTTGCCGCCGGTCAGCTCCTTCAGCGCGTCCTTGAGCGACACGTCGCTGTAGTTGATCAGCTCATCGGCACCGAGTTGCTTGCACAGCGCCAGCTTCTCGTCGGTGCTCGCCGCCGCAATCACCCGCGCACCCATCAACTTGCCCAGCTCGACCGCCGTCGTGCCGACTCCACCCGCCGCACCCAGGACCAACAGGGTTTCCCCCGGCTGCAGGTTGGCGCGCTGCTTGAGCGCGTGGTAGGACGTGAAATAGGTGATTGCAACGCCGGCAGCCTGCTCAAAGCTCAGGCCTTCCGGCATGGGAAACACGCTGTGCTGATTCGCGGCAATGCGCGAGCAGAACGCACCGTGTGCCCCCATGGAGATCACCTTGTCGCCAGGCTTCAGGCGCTTGACCTTGCTGCCCACGGCCGCGACCACGCCCGAGCATTCGCCGCCGGGAATGAAGGGCAGATCGGGCTTGGTCTGGTACTTGTTCTGGATGATCAGCACGTCGGGAAAATTGAGCCCCGCCGCCTTGACATCGATCAGCACGTCGTCGTCGCCCATCTCCGGGTCGGGCCACGCAGTTTCCAGGGACAGTTTATCGGGCAGTCCGTGCTCCTTGCAGACAATCGCTCTCATATCACAGCACCTCGAACAGGCCGGCAGCACCCATGCCGCCGCCGACACACATGGTGATCACCACATATTTCACACCGCGCCGTTTGCCTTCCAGCAGGGCGTGGCCAATCATGCGCGAACCGCTCATACCGTAGGGGTGACCGATGGAAATCGCGCCCCCGCTGACGTTGAGCTTGGCGTTGTCGATACCCAGGCGGTCGCGGCAGTACAGCACCTGCACGGCAAAAGCCTCGTTGAGCTCCCACAGGCCGATATCATCCACCGACAGGCCGTGCTGCTTGAGCAGCTTGGGCACGGCGAAGACCGGGCCGATGCCCATTTCGTCCGGTTCACAGCCGGCCACCGCGATACCCCGGTACAGGCCCAGTGGCTGCAGGCCCTCCTGCTCTGCCAGTTTGGCGTCCATCAGCACCTGTGCAGATGAGCCGTCGGACAGCTGCGAGGCGTTACCCGCCGTGATGGTGCCGCCTTCAATCACCGTTTTCAGGCCGGCGAGACCTTCCGCGGTTGTCGCGCGCACACCCTCGTCCGCACTCACCGTGGCCTCGGCCTCGGACTGCTCGCCGGTTTCCTTGTTCCACACGATGCGCTTGCAGGTGACCGGTACCAGCTCCGCCTCGTAGCGGCCGTCGGCATAGGCCTCGGCCGTGCGCTGCTGTGACTGCAGTCCATACTCATCCATGGCTTCACGGGAAATACCGTAGCGCTTCGCCACTACTTCCGCGGTTTGCAGCATGGGCATGTGGATATTGGGATGCATGGCCATGAGCTCTTCGTCGACCATCCGGTGCAGGTTCATGTGCTCGTTCTGCACCAGTGAGATGGATTCCAGGCCGCCGCCCACAACACAGCTCATACCGTCATACATGATCTGCTTGGCCGCCGTCGCCACGGCCATCAGGCCGGAGGAGCATTGCCGGTCGAGCGTCATACCGGAGACGGTGACCGGCAGGCCGGCACGCAGGGCAATCTGCCGTGCCACGTTGGAGCCCGTGGCGCCCTGCTGCAGGGCGCTGCCCATGATCACGTCATCCACCCGGGCGGGATCAATGCCGGCGCGACGCACGGCCTCGGCCACGGAGGCCGCGCCCAGGCTGGCGCCGCCAAGGTTGTTAAAGCCGCCGCGAAACGCCTTGGCGATCGGCGTGCGGGCGGTGGCGACAATTACAGCTTCTTTCATAATGTTCTCCCGGGGCATGACAGACGCGCGCCCCTGTTGTGTGAATGGGGCGTATCAGTCGAGTTTGATGCCGAGGTTCTCCGCGGCCTTGCCCACCATCTTGATGCTTTGCTCAAAACCCGCGGTGAGTTCACGCTCGCCTTCCCGGCTGCTGATTTCATCCCAGTGTGCGGCAATGCCCTCCGGCGTCTGCTCTTCCACCGGCAGCCAGGCACCCTCGGTTTCCACGATGCGCGACACGGCAAAGGCGCCGGCGCCCGCGGCGAGGATGGTGCGGTTCGGTGAGTCTTCGCTGACCAGGTAAAGCACCGCCGGGGTGACGGTTTCCGGCGTCAGCAGTTCAAAGGCTTTCTCCGGCAGCAACCCCTCGGTCATGCGCGTACCCGCGGTGGGCGCCAGTGCGTTGACCCGGATGTTGTACTTGGCGCCTTCCTGGACCAGCGTATTCATCAGCCCGATCACACCCATTTTCGCGGCGCCGTAGTTGCTCTGGCCGAAGTTGCCGTACAGGCCGCTGGAGGAGGTGGTGACCACGATGCGCCCGTAGGATTGATCGCGCATGATGTCCCACACCGCCTTGGTGCAGTTCACGGTCCCCATGAGGTGCACGTCGAGTACCAGCTGGAAATCATCCAGCCCACCCTTGGTAAAGCTCTTGTCGCGCAGGATGCCGGCATTGTTGACCAGAATGTCCACACGGCCCCATTTCTCCATGGCCTGCTGTACCATGCCTTCCACTTCGGCGTACTGCGCCACGTTGGCACCGTTGGCAATCGCTTCGCCACCGGCCGCTTCAATCTCGGCGACCACCGCGCGTGCCGCGTCGCTGGAAGCGCCAGTGCCGTCCTTCGCACCACCCAGATCGTTCACCACCACCTTGGCGCCCCGGGCGGCCAGCGCAATGGCGTGGCAGCGGCCCAGCCCCTGGCCCGCTCCGGTGACAATGGCGACCTTACCGTCATAGCGAATACTCATCACTCTACTCTCCCTTGATTCGATGTTGTGTGCCCGCGCGGCGGGCAGGTCAATTCAGCCCGCAACCACCATGGACAGCCATTCAGCGACCAGAGCGGGGTTGTCTTCGCCCTCGATCTCGACCGAGATAGCCTGCTTGATCAGGAACCGGTTACCGTCCTTGGGCTGCACATCCACAATCTCGACGTGGGCACGTACACGCTTGCCGGCGCGCACCGGTGTCAGGAAACGCACCTTGTCGAAGCCGTAATTGATCCCCATCAGCACCTTCTCGGGCATGATCCCGACACCCTCGCACATCTTCACCAGCATGGAGAGCGTGAGAAAGCCGTGTGCAATCGTGCCACCAAAGGGCGTCTGCGCGGCTTTTTCTTCATCGATGTGGATGAACTGGTGGTCCTCGGTAACATCGGCAAACGCGTTGATGCGATCCTGCCCCAGGGTAATCCAGGGGCCGGGCTCCAGCTTGAGGCCTTTCTGGTTCACCATTTCGCTGTTGGGAACGACTTTCATGGTCATGTGTATGTCCTTGCGGTTACGTGTATCGGTTGTGAAATCAGCCAGGGCTGCCCCTCAGCCGTCGCGGAAGGTCGCGTTGACCTCCTGTTGCTGCATGTAGCGCCTGAGCTCGTTGCGGCCCACCACCATGCGATGCACTTCGTCCGGGCCGTCCGCCAGGCGCAGGGTGCGCTGGCCCATGTACATGGTGGCCAGCGGCGTATCCTGGGAGACACCGAGTGCACCGTACATCTGGATTGCCTGGTCGACAATGCGGATGGAGATATTGGGCACCGCGGTCTTGATCATGGAGATCCAGACCCGGGCTTCCTTCGGGTCCACGTTATCCATCATCCACGCGGTTTTCAGGGTGAGCAGGCGGGCCATTTCGATATCCATGCGCGCGTTGGCGATGATATCGACATTGCCGCCGAGACGCGCGAGAGGCTTGCCAAACGCCGTGCGGGAAACCGCGCGCTCACACAGGAGTTGGAGCGCCTTCTCCGCCGCCCCGATGGCACGCATGCAGTGGTGAATACGACCGGGGCCGAGCCGCCCCTGGGAGATCTCGAAACCGCGGCCCGGCCCCAGGATCATGTTTTCCCTGGGTACCCGCACGTTGGTGTAACGCTGGTGCATGTGGCCGTGGGGCGCATCGTCCATGGAAAACACGTTCATCGCGCGCAGGTTCTCTACGCCGGGCGTATCCATGGGCACCAGTATCTGGGACTGCTGCAGGTGCTTGGGCGCATCGGGGTCGGTCTTGACCATCACAATCATGATCTTGCAGCGCGGGTCACCGGCGCCGGAGATATAGTGCTTCTCGCCGTTGATGACCCACTCGTCACCGTCAAGCACCGCGGATGTGCTGATGTTGGTGGCGTCCGATGAGGCCACGCCGGGCTCGGTCATGGCGTAGGCGGAGCGAATCTCGCCATTCAGCAGCGGCTCAAGCCACTCGCGTTTCTGCGCCTCGCTGCCGTACTTGTGCAGCACCTCCATGTTGCCGGTGTCCGGGGCGGCACAGTTGAACACCTCGGCGGCGATATGCGACTTGCCCATTTCCTCGGCAAGATAGGCATATTCCACGGTGGTCAGGCCGGAGCCATGCTCGCCGTCGGTCAGGAAGAAGTTCCACAGGCCGGCCGCTTTCGCCTTGCCCTTCAGGGTTTCCATGATCTCGGTCTGACGGGGGGTGAACTGCCAGCGGTCCCCGACACCGATCTCCGCCATATACTCCGCTTCCAGCGGCTCGATTTCCTCCGCGACGAAGGCCCTTACCTGCGCCAGCAGGGGTTGTAGTTTGTCACTGACTCCGAGATCCATGGCATGCTCGCTCTTGCTGTGTGTGATTAAGATTAGCCAACTATTCGTCTTTGGCCGCCTGCGTCAACCCGGCACTGTACTGGGCCTTCAGCTGACGCTTGAAAATCTTGCCTGAGGCGATGCGCGGCAGGGGCTGCTCCTGCAGCCAGACCCGCTGCGGCACCTTGAAGGCCGCCAGGTGTTCGCGCAGAAAGCCCTGCAGCTGCTCCGCATTCAGTGCCGCCCCGGCACGCACCGTGACAACCGCTCCCACCGTTTCACCGAGGCGTACATCGGGGAGGCCGAACACCGCGGCCTCGCGCACTGCGGGGTGCCGATGTAGCGCCGCTTCCACCTCGATGCAGCTGATGTTCTCTCCCCCGCGGATAATGATGTCCTTGATGCGATCGACGATATACAGAAAGCCCTCGTCATCCAGGCAGGCCACATCACCGGTGTGAAACCAGCCGTCGACGAAGGCCTCGCGGGTGGCTTCCGGTTTGTTCCAGTAGCCGCGCACATTCGCCGTAGACTTGATGCACAGCTCGCCACGCTCACCGGCGGGCACAGTGTGACCTGCGCCGTCAATCACCTTGAACTCGGTGACTGCGGGCACCGCGCGCCCGGTACTCGAAGGCCGCGCAACGTATGCGGCACCCGCATTTACGGCGCCGAGGGCATTGGTCTCGGTGAGTCCGTAGCCAATGCCCGGTGCCGACCCCGGAAAGGTTCCCGCAATTTTCCCCACCTGATCGGGGGGCCGGGCCGCACCCCCCGAGAAGATCTCGGCCAGCGAGGCCAGATCATACGCGCTCTCGGCGGCAGCGGCCTGCAGCTCCGCCGACATGGTGGGCACACCGTTGAACCAGGTAATCCGCTCCGCCTCGATCAACCGCAGTGCTTCCTGCGCATCCCACTTGTGCATAATCACCAGTTTACGGCCCACCAACAGCGAGAGCAGAAAGGCCGAGTGGCTGGCCGTGCAGTGAAACAGCGGAATGGTCAGGAGGCCCGCGGGCGGATAAGGCGGCCTGGATGTCGCACCCGCCAACTGCTTGTTCACGGTACCCTGCAGCAACCAGCTCCAGAGCGCGGCCAGAATCGCCCGGTGCGTGGAAACGGCCCCCTTGGGATGCCCGGTAGAACCGGAGGTATACATGATGGTGGCGTCGTCATCGGGGGCCACCGCAACCTCGGGCATGTCCGCACCCCGGAAGGACTGTAGCAGGGTGTCGAAGGCTGCGGATTCCACGGGAATACCTCTGCAGTCGCCCACCGCGATGATCGACAGCGCGTGGCGCGCCGCGATTGGCGCCAGACGGCTGACCCGTTCGGGATCGGCAATCACGACGCGACTGCCGCTGTCCTCGATGCCGTAATCCAGCTCCTCACTCGTCCACCAGGCGTTCATCGGCACCGCCACCGCCCCGATCGAGACAATCGCGATGAACGCCAACATCCATTCCGGGTTGTTGCGACTGACAATGGCAACACGGTCGCCGTGGGTCACGCCGAAGCGCTGCTGCAGCGCCGTGGCAAGCGCTGCACTGTGCGCCCAGGCCTCCTCGAAGCTGTAGCGCTGCTCGCGGTAGACAGCGAAGCAGCGATCGCCATGCTGGCGCATTAACGCGCAGTACTGCCCCAGGTTACGGGGCATGTTGCAGTAGGAGCGATACGCCACGCTACCCACCGTGACCGTTTCCAGGGCAAAGGGCTGCCCGGGCGCCGTCAATGCGGCAACCCGGGCGGCGAACAGATCGTCAGATGTCTGCATAGCGGCGGCAATGCGCCTCAGAAACCGCTCAGTCTGGCGAAACGGTCGAGGTGGTAGTTGTAGTCACCGAAACAATGCTGCGCCACCCGCGCGCGCTTGATGAAAAAACCGATGTCGTACTCATCCGTCATGCCGATACCACCATGCATCTGGATACCCTCGTTGGTCGCGCGCTGGGCCACCTCACAGAGCTTGGCCTTCGCCGCGCTCGCCAGCACGGGCAACTGGGGGTCATCTGCATCAATCGCCTGCAGCGCCTTGAGCACCAGGGAGCGGGACAGCTCCAGTTCGGCAAACAGCTCCGCGGCGCGGTGCTGCAAGCCCTGGAAAGACCCGATAACCTTGCCGAACTGCTTGCGCTCCTTGAGGTACCCCACGGTACGTTCGAAGGCCTCTGTTGCGATACCCAGCAGCTCTGCTGCAAGCCCGATATTGGCGATATCGAGGCTGCGGCTGAGCCCGTCCCAGGCGCCATCCACATCACCCAGAACCGCATCGGCAGGCACCTGCACCGCATCCAGCTGCAGCGCGCCCACACCGCGGGCGTCCACCAGGCTGCGCCGCTCCACCGTGAGGCCCGCGGCGTCCGCCGGCACCAGGAAAGCCGTGAGCCCGGCACTGTCACCGGGTTCCCCGGAGGTCCGCGCAATCACCACAAACTGCTGCGCCGCCAGCGCATCAAGCACCAGGCACTTGCTGCCATGCAGGCGATACCCCGCGCCGTCTGCCTCCGCCTTCAGTGCCGTATCCTCCGGCGCGTGCAGCGGCCCTTCCTGCAGTGCCAGGGTGACGTGCAGCTCGCCCGCTGCCAGGGGTGCCAGCAGCGCCTGCTTCTGCGCCTCGCTGCCGAGCTCGTTAAGCAGGGTTGCGCCAAGCAGCACGGTTGACTGCAGCGGCACCGGGCTCAAGTGGCGGCCCGCCTGCTCCAGCACCAGGCCCAGCCCGGTGTAGCCGTAGCCCAGGCCACCGTAGGCTTCCGGAATGGCGATACCGGGCCAGCCCATCCCGGCGATGTCGCGCCACACATCGGGCGCAAAACCCAGTGCATCATCAGCATCGCGCAGCGCGCGCAGCTGCGCCACGCCCGCTTTCTCCGCCAGCAGCCCCGCTGCCGACTCTTTAAGCATCACCTGTTCTTCTGTCAGTACCAGTGCCATGTCAGTGTCCTCTCCCGCTCAGTCCGGCAAGCCCAGTACGCGCTTGGCAATAATGTTCAGCTGCACCTCGGAGGTGCCGCCCTCAATGGAGTTGCCCTTGGAGCGCAGCCAGTCCCGACTGGTGGCGCCACCCTCATACACATCACCGTCCCAGCCCAGTGCCGGTTCACCGCCGATGGCCAGGTTGAGCTCGTTGCGCCGCTTGTTCAGCTCGGTGCCGTAATACTTGAAAATGGATGAGGCGGCGCCCAGGCCCTGGCCCGCCTTGGCTTCGTCGCCCACGCGGCTCATGGTGGCGCCGAAAGCCAGCGCATCCAGCTGATATTGGGCGATGGTGTGGCGCAGGATGCCGTTGCGCAGCCGCCCGCTGGCATCCGCTCCGTAGGTCTCGACGGCCACAGAGCCCAGCGACTTCTTCGGCGCCGTACCGAAGCCGGAAATCATTTCCCGTTCGTGCGTAAGAAGGTACTTGGCGATTGCCCAGCCCTTGCCCTCTTCACCAACGAGGTTGCGCTTTTCGGCACGCACGTTGTCAAAAAAAGTTTCGCAGAAGGGCGAGGAGCCACTGATCAGCTTGATCGGACGTGTCGTCACGCCCTCGCTCGCCATGTCGAACAATACGAAGCTGATGCCCTCATGCTTGCTGCCACTGTTGTCGGTGCGCACCAGGCAGAATATCCAGTCCGCCTTGTCGGCGTACGAGGTCCAGACCTTCTGCCCATTGATCAGGTAGTGATCGCCACGGTCCTCGGCGCGGGTTTGCAGACTTGCCAGGTCGGACCCTGCGTTCGGCTCCGAATAGCCCTGGCACCAGCGGATCTCGCCGCGACAGATGGGCGGCAGGTGTTCCTGCTTCTGTGCCTCGGTGCCGAACTTGAGCAGCGCCGGGCCGAGCATGGAAATGCCGAAGCTCTCCAGCGGTCGGCGCGCGCCTATCCGCGCCATCTCCTGCTGCAGGATCTTCGCCTCTTCCTTGTTCAATCCGCCACCGCCGTACTCACGCGGCCAGTGCGGCACTGTCCAGCCGCGCTCCGCCATGCGCTGGCACCAGACCTGCTGGTCAGGGTGGTCAACTTCCGGGTTGCGCCCACCCATATAAAGATCGTCGAAGCCGCGCACCGGCTCGCGCATGGCCGGGGGGCAATTTTCCTCGAGCCAGGCGCGGGTGTCGGCACGAAATTTTTCCAGGTCGCTCACTAGGGCACCTCTTCAGATCGAAACAACGTATGAATGGACGGGCAGCAGATCGCCCAGCGCAGATTTGAACATACAGTATGTTTTGCTAACGTTCAAGAATGCCCGGTTTTATCCCTGTACATATCTGCGTCGGCTGCGCGCATCAGGGCGTCGGCGCTGTCACCCTGTGCCGGCCACAAAGCGACGCCGATAGCGCTGCGCACCAGGACCGATGTCCCGCGCAGTTCCAGGGGACCGTCAAGCGCCCGGCGCAGTCGATCGCGGGCAGCCTGCGCAGAAATGCTGTCGCCAACCCCGTGCAGGATGACGAGAAACTCATCTCCTCCCAAACGCCCGGCGAAATCCGCCTCCCGCAGAAACCCGCGCAGGCGTTGTGCCACCGCCTTCAGCAACTGATCCCCGGCCTGATGACCGAAGCGATCGTTCACCTGCTTGAACTCATTGAGGTCGATCAGCAACACGGCAAAATGCTCGGCATAGCGCTTCGCCCGGCGCAGCGTGCGCTGCAGCGTGGCGTCAATCTGCCGGCGATTGGGTAAACCTGTCAGCACATCCTCGGTAGCCAGCTGCAGTGTACTGAGATGGGCGCGAAAATAGCAGGCCACGGTGATACCAAAGGTCCAGCCCATCAGGCAGAGCATGGCCGCCAGGAACGCGAGCGCGCGCGGCGCCTCCATACCCTCCCCGGGGCTCAGGGTTTCCTGCAATGCCCAGGCACCCCGGTACAGCAGCACCAGGCCCAGCAACGCCGGGAAGAGTGCCGCCAGCCCATACACCCTGAAGGCCGCCCCCCGGGTGCGCCAGACCATCACCAGCGCCGCCGCCAGCATCAGGGGTGCGGACAGCAGGTCGTGGGCGAGGTGGCGCGCTACCGGATCCAGGCGGTTGACCCAGGCAATCAAGACGAACAGCGGGATGAGCAGCAAACCCGCACGCCAACGCCAGCGGGAGAGGTGCCCACGGAACTGTAACGCCCCCTCCAGCAGCAGCGCGGCGCCGATCAGCGCCAGACTGTTGTTGATGACGGTAAGGTAGTGCTCAATGCCGCCACGACCGGCGAATGGAAACGCGACCAGAAACCCGACGGTGTTGGCCAGCGTGGCGAGGAACCAGGGAAACACCCCCGCCATGTCCCGGTTGATGCGCCACAGGATCAGGGTGATCAGCGTGCACATCGCCGACACCAGGGCTATGACCAGATACAGAGTGGGCACACTGAGCGAGTTCATGCTGCCCCCGTTCGGAAACGTGAGCTGCCATGGTGCGCGTGCCCGCTGCGGGGGTCAATGCGTCGAGGGCAGGCGCGCGTAAAAAACCGCGCCGCAGCTAGAACTGGGCTCGGGGCATCTCGACCTGGGAATAGGTGAGTCCGCCGTTCACACCGCAGATCTCGCCCGTGACATACGACGCGGCGGGGGACGCCAGATACAGCGCACAGGCGGCGATATCCTCGGCCTCGCCCAGGCGCGCCAGCGGCGTGCGCGCGGACATGGTCTGCTCCATTTCCGGCGTCATGAAGTTCTCCAGCGCCGTGGTCACTGTGGCGCCAACGCCGATGCCGTTGACCCGAACCCTGGGTGCGAAGTCCTGTGCCAGTGCGCGCGTCAGCCAGGACAGCGCGGCCTTGCCGGTGCCGTAGGCGGCGAAACCGGCCTGGGGCAGGCTGCCCGCCACGGACGAAATATTGACGATAGCGCCTTTGCCCGCGGTCGCCACCATGTGTGGCGCGCTGAGACGGGACAGGGAAAACGCCGAGGTCACGTTGAAGTGGAAGCAGGCATCGAAGTCCTCATCCGTGGTCTCCAGCGCCGGCTTGGGGCCCCAACCGCCCGCGTTATTGACCAGGATGTCCAGGCGACCAAACTCCGCCAGTGTGCGCTCCACCAGCGCTGCACGCTGTGCACCATCGGTCACATCACAGGTGACTACCAGCGCGCGCCGGCCGCGTGAGCGCACCTGCTCCGCAACGGCCTCCAATTCGCTCAGGGTACGCGCTGAGATGGCGACGTCGGCGCCGGCATCGGCGTAGGCCAGCGCGGTGGCGGCACCGATACCGCGCCCCGCTCCGGTGATGAGCGCCACCTGCCCGTCGAGACGGAAACGATCGAGAATACTGCCCATGATTCACTCCTGAGTGATGAGATTATTGCACCGCCGCGGCGGGGATGGTGTTCAGCACAGGGTCGTTGGGCGGGTTGTGAACGCACCAGGTGCCGGCGGGATGGTAAATGTAGGCGACACAGCCATTACAGTTGTCACAGCCAGACTCGATCACCTCACCGCTGCGCAGCTTGTTCACCAGTGCCGGGTCGTGAATCAGCGGCCGCGCCATCACCACGCAGTCAAAACCTTCCGCCAGCGACTGCTCGGCATGGGCCAGCGAACGCGCGCCACCCAGATAGGCCAGCGGCATGTCGACCGCGGCGCGGATCTTGCGCGAATACTCCAGAAAATACATGGGCTTGAAATCAATCTTGGGTTCGCTGGACGCCGCCGCCTTCATCATCAGTGACGTAATCCACTCACCCTGTTGCTTCAGCACCCGGGCAATGATTTCCCGATTCATATTGCTGCCGAACATGAACCAGGTGGATTCCACGTTGCGGCCGCCGGACAGCACCAGCATATCAGCACCCGCCGCCTGTAGCGCACCTGCGGTGACCACGCCGTCCTCCGCCGTGGCGCCGCGCCGGGTGCCATCAGCCACATTGATCTTGGCCAGCACCGCCATGTCCTTGCCAACGGCGCGCTTCACCGCCGCCAGCACCCGGGCCGGAAAACGGACCCGGTTCTCCGCACTGCCGCCGTACTCGTCGGTGCGACGATTGCTCAGGGGCGAAATAAACTGGTTGAGCAGGTAACCATGGCCCATGTGCAACTCCACGGCGTCAAAGCCGCCTTCCCGCGCCAGTTCCGCGGCCTGCACGAATTCCGCCTCCACCCGCGCCATGTCGTCCTCGTTCATCGCGCGCTGCAGGATATTGCCTTTCATCAGGCCGGCGGGGTTGAAGCCGGAGGAGGAGCTGATGGTACGTCCGGGGACTTTCATACCGGTGACAAATGAGCCACCGTGGGTGATCTGGGCCGAGATCGCCGCGCCCTCATCGTGCACCGCCTGGGTGAGCACACGCAGGTCGGGTAGCACCTCGGGCCGCATCCAGATCTGGTTAGGCAGCGTCCGCCCTACTTTCGCCACCGCCATATACGCCACCGTGGTCATGCCCACGCCGCCCGCTGCCAGGTCCCGGTGATGCTTGACCAGCGCCTTGGTGGGCTTGCCCTCCAGGCACATGGCTTCATTGGCGCCGGACTTGATAAAGCGATTGCGCAGGGTGATGGGCCCGATGGTCACGGGGTCGAAAGGCGTGGGGGTTGTGGTCGAGGCCATGGCAGACGGTCCTGTTATTGTGGATCCCGCTGCATCTTACTCTCGCCGGCAGGGCGCCGCGATGTTGCACTGAATCTGGAAGCAGATCGGTTTAACATGGCAGGCGCCTACCCGACACGAAGAGACACCCTTTGCCATGCAGATCTGGGGCATCGATTTCACCAGCCGGCCGCGCCGAAGCAAGCCAATCACGGCCCTGCGATGCTGCCTGCAGGGCAACCAGCTGACCGCCGGCGAGCTTCTCCGCCTTGAGCATTTCGACGCGTTCGAGGAACTGCTGCGCCGCCCTGGCCCGTGGATCGCGGGGCTGGACTTTCCTTTCGGCCAGTCCAGCCGCTTTATCCACAACATCGGCTGGCCACCCGCATGGGCGGATTACGTGCGCCTCGCCCAGAGTCTGGGGCGAGCGGGGTTCCGCAGTGCGCTGGACGACTACCGCAGCGGCAGGCCGGCCGGCGACCGTGAACACCGGCGGCAGGCTGACCAGCTGGCAGGCGCCATCAGTCCGCAAAAGCTGTACGGCGTTCCGGTGGGGCTGATGTTTTTCGAGGGCGCGCCACGGCTGCTGGCCTGCGGGGCATCCATTCCCGGCCTGCATGCAGGCGACCCTGCGCGCATCGCGGTCGAGGCGTACCCCGGCCTGCTCGCCAGACACTGTATCGGCAGGCGCAGCTACAAACAGGATACGCGCAGCAAACAGACCGAGGCACAGCGGCAGGCGCGACAGGACCTGCTGCGAGCAGTCTGTGGTGAGCCCGTGCTGGCACGCTACGGGCTGCAGGTGAGCGCGCCGGACGACCTCGCGGAAGACCCGGGTGCAGACACACTGGATGCCCTGCTGTGCGCCGTGCAGGCCGCATGGGCCTGGCGCCAGGGACCGCCGCAATTTGGAGCACCCCTGTCAGCCGGGACGACTGAGGGCTGGATCGCGGACCCGGGGTTGCTGCCTCGCAGCCAACCCTGACGCTTTGCCAATACCCCGCCGCTGCTCTATCCTGCGGTTCGTTTATTCCCGCAGTGGACATCCAGACCCATGACTTCCCCGGCCTCACCCGCGCAGGCGGCGCGCCTGATGAAACTGGCTACCTACGCCTCGGTTTCCGTAGCAGCCGTGCTCATCCTGGCCAAGACCGTGGCCTACTGGCAGACCTCGTCAGTCAGCATTCTCGCCTCACTGGTGGACTCGCTGATGGATTCCGGGGCATCGCTGCTCAACCTGTTCGCCGTGCGCTACGCACTGGAGCCCGCCGACCGCCAGCACCGGTTTGGGCACGGCAAGGCGGAGTCGATTGCAGCTCTCGCGCAAAGCGCATTTATCATCGTTTCCGGTGTGCTACTGCTGGTGGAAGCCACCCGACGCCTGCTGAACCCCGAGCCCATCGGCGCCTTCGGTGTCGGGCTGGCGGTCATGCTGTTGACCATCGCGGCAACGGCCGTGCTGCTGCTGTTTCAGGGCTATGTCATCCGCCGCACCCAATCCGCGGCCATCCGCGCGGATGCCCTGCACTATCGCACCGACCTGTTGACCAATTCCGGGGTTGTGGTGGCATTGCTGCTGGCGCAATTCGGCTGGCCGGGCACGGACCCGCTGTTCGCCATCGGTGCCGCGCTTTATATTCTGTGGTCGGCGCGCAGCATTATGGGTTCGGCCTTCAACGAGCTGGTGGATCGGGAGCTACCGGACAGTCAGCGCGCGCAGATCATCGCCATCGCAGAAGGCCACCCGGAGGTGCGGGGCGTGCATGACCTGCGCACGCGCAGCGCCGGACGCATCGACTTTGTGGAGATGCACCTGGAGCTGGATGGCAGCATGCCGCTGGTCAAGGCACATCGCATTTCGGACGAGGTGGAGGCTGCGGTTATCGCCGCCATGCCCGGCGCGGACGTGGTGATCCACCAGGATCCGGCGGGCATCGTGGAAGTGCAGCAGGACGAGCAGTTGCAGTAGCCACCCGCAGGACACCCACTGCGGCTTTGACGCCGCCGGCGCTTCGGGCTACCATCTTTCACGTCTTCGCGGGTGTAGTTCAATGGCAGAACTTCAGCTTCCCAAGCTGATAGCGTGGGTTCGATTCCCATCACCCGCTCCAGCCTTTCAAAAAACGTCGCTTACACAGCCATCAGGGGGCATATCTGGGCTGGGGAGTTGTAACACCGAGGGGTAATGCCGAGGAGTCACGGCTCGCGGTACCTACTCCGCGAAATGATCCCCGCTAACCTGCGTCCATATTTTGAAGACGGACGAGAATTCAGGATTGTGTTAAGGAGCAGCGACAGGCGCACAGCGAGATACGCGACACTTTCGATCCGGGTTCTGGTGCAAGCGGAGCTTGAGCGTTTGACAAAAGAATTAGTGCCAACCCAGACGCCAATACAATCTTACAATCTTAAGAGAAGATAGCTGGACGCACGGAATCATACTAGAGCTTTAGAACTCACGAGGCGCAACATGATTGGTGGGGATCAAAAAGGACACTCCGAAGAATACTTCTCGGATTATCGAGATCATTGGTGGAACAATGACTTTCTGGAGCTGATGGCAATTCGGTGGGGGCTACGAGAATACTCTTCGCTACTCGATGTGGGTTGCGGCGAGTTTCACTGGAGCAGCTTATTAAGTCCGCACATGAAGTCGCCTAACGTTATTGGCATCGACAATGATTCAAAATGGTCGAACAATGATCTGTCGAAAATTCGTAAGAAATTCCACAACGTAAACCGTCTTGAGCTTTTATTTGGGTCCGCTGAATCGATTCCGTTTCCAGATAATTCATTCGATGTTGTTACATGTCAAACGGTGCTGATCCATGTAGCCGACCCAGCGGGAGTTATCAGAGAGATGAAGCGCGTAACCAAAAAGGGCGGCATAGTTATATGTGCAGAGCCGAACAACATGGCCACCTGTCTCTCAATAGACTCCTCTGCGTCAATACACAAAGTATCCGAAACTCTCGAATCTGCAAAGATTTGCTTGTACGAGCAATACGGAAAATACCTAAATGGTGAAGGATATAACTCAGTAGGAGACCTGGTCCCACTATTTTTTCACTCCAGTGGTCTTACCAACATAAAAACGTACCTATCAGACAAATGTGTTCCGCTGATACCTCCCTACAGAACGGAAGAGCAGCTAGCCACCATTCGCTCAATGAAGCGGTGGCTTGAGACAGAAGACGCTAACTTCGACTCAGCTGGGATTCAAGCGCGCGTTAGAAAAGCAGAAAGCGTATTAGGTGACATCGGGCTCAACGTCGCAATGCAGACTGAAAGAAGCAAAAAGGACACTAAAAACGATTTGGAACAGCAATCGTTATACTCACCCGGATCGGCCATCATGTACCTGGTATCTGGCGTTAAGTCGTAGACCAGAAAAGCCTCTGCATGTCGTGAAGTACTCCGCCGGGCCAACCCGGCTGCCAAACAGTGTACATTTACCTCATGATCACTCGGTTGATACAAGTAGAAGAGCCTCACGACAACGCAAGCAGGATCGACAGCGTTCAGAAGGTGTGACACCAAAGGGTCATACTCTCACTTAGAGGCCAAGGTGACCCGTTTAAACAACCCTTCGCTGTCGCTCAAGGCCTGGGTGTGCGCCCACGCAGCAAACGCCGCTGCTCGATGGCCACCCGCAGGGCTGCCCGCAACACCGAGATTTCCGGCTCGGCCTCGCCGCGCTTGCCCAGGGCATCCAATTGCGCGTAGAACCAGTACTGGCCGGCGAAGGTATCCAGTGTGCGCAACGTTTTGATGTGCTTGAGAAACCCCAGCCAGCCGGGGAGCAGGCCGAGGCCCTGCTCATAACGGGGCAGATCCTCCGCGCCCGCCAGCAGCCGCGCGGGCGCATCGGTCTGCAGACACATCGGCCGCCCCAGGCCAATAACATCCACACCACCCGAAGCCAGCGCCTCCTGCATGGCCTCGCGGCTGCGAAAGCCGCCCGTGACCATCAGCGGCACCCTGAGTTCGCGGCGCATGGCGAGGGCAAAGTCGACGAAATAGGCCTCCCGCTCCAGGGTTGATGCCGCCACTTTTTGTGGATCTGGGGCCTCCAGCCCCTCCACGCCCAGCAGCCGGGGCTGCTCGTAGGTGCCACCGGAGATTTCGATCAGGTCGACACCGGCTGCTTCCAGCCACGTCGCCACGCGCAGGCTTTCCCCGAAATCAAAGCCGCCGCGCTGAAAATCCGCACTGTTCAGTTTCACCGCCACCGCCACCGTAGGGCCGACCGCATCGCGCACCGCCGCCACCACCTGCAAGAGCAGCCGCGCCCGGTTTTCCAGGCTGCCGCCATACGCATCCTGCCGCTGGTTGCTGCGCGGGCTGAGGAACTGGGAGAGCAGGTAGCCATGCGCCGCATGCACCTGGATACCGGTAAAGCCCGCGCGGCACACAGCGCGGGCCGCGACTGCGAAGCGCTCGACCAGCCCGGTGATTTCCTCCACGGTCAGCGCCACGGGGGCGCCGAACTGCCCGCCCGGCAGCCCCAGCTTGACGGCTGAAGGCGCCCGCGGATGCGGATTGACGGTTTTCATGGTCTGGCGCCCGGCATGACTGAGCTGCACCCAGGCCTGATTCCCGCCAACGGTGCAGGCCTGCGCCCACGCGGCCAGCGCTTGGGCCATCTTGGGGTCCGGCTCACGGTCAATCACCACATTGCCGGGCCGCTCCAGATGATCGCGGTCGACAATGACGTTGCCCGTCAGCAGCAGGCCCGCGCCGCCAGCAGACCAGCGGCGATACAGGGTGTTCAGCGCCGGGGTGGGCACACCATCCGGCGTCGCCAGGCCCTCCGTCATGGCGGCTTTCGCCAACCGGTTTGGCAGCTCGACCCCGCAGGGCAGCTGCAGGGGCTGTGAAAGAAGCGCATTTTTCATTGTCTGTCCTGGCGAATCGGCTGCGTTGGCGTGGTATCGAGCCGCATTTTTCGCTATGTTGCAAGCGTGACAGGCCTCAGCCGCTGGCACACCTCAATAACAGACCGCCAGGATGCGCCCCGATGACCAATCCCGACACCCCTTCTCCCCAGACGCCAGCGGTCGATCTTGCCGTGCGCCTCGGTATGGCCGCCCTCCTGGTCTGGCTCGCGATGCGCGTTTTTGCGCCGTTTCTCTCCCTGATGATCTGGTCGACGGTGCTGGCCATCGCCCTGTACCCGCTCACCCGCGGACTGGCAGACAAACTCGGCACCAGCACCGGCCGCGCCTCCACACTGCTGGTGGTGCTGGGCCTGGCGTTGCTTGGAACACCCACTGTCATGCTGGGCATGTCTTTCACCGAAGACATGCTGCGCACCTACACCGCACTCATGGAGGGCACGCTGCACGTTCCGCCCCCCGGCGAAAACGTGGCAGGCTGGCCGCTGATTGGCCCACAGATTTACGAGGCGTGGCTGGCAGCCTCCAGCAATTTGAGTGAATTCCTGCAGCAGCATGCCGGGCAAATTCGCACCGCCTCGGAGCAGGCTGCGTCCCTGCTGCTCGGCGGTCTTGGCAGCCTGCTGGCCTTTCTCTTTGCGCTGGTGATCGCGGGCATTTTCATGGCCTATGCACAGCCGGGCGCTGCCACCAGCACGCGTATTTTCCGGCGCATCTGCGGTGCGGAGTTCGGCGACGAGTTGCACCAACTCTCGGTGGCCACCGTACGCTCCGTCGCTACCGGGATACTCGGGGTAGCGTTTATCCAGGCAGTGCTCTTTGGCGTGGGCTTCCTGCTCGCCGGCATTCCGGCGCCCGGAATCTTTGCTGTCGCAGCGCTGATCCTGGGCATCATGCAGGTACCCGCGCTGATTTTCACCATACCCGCCATCATCTACGTCTGGACCACCGGCGACGGCTCCGGTGTGGTGAATAGTCTGCTCACGATCTATCTGGTGATTGCCGGCCTCGCGGACAATGTGTTGAAGCCAATGCTGCTGGGCCGCGGCGTCGCCGCACCCATGCCGGTGATCCTGCTCGGCGCCCTGGGCGGCATGCTGATCAGCGGCATTATCGGTCTGTTTGCCGGCGCCGTGATTCTGGCCATCGCTTACCAGGTCTTCATGGCCTGGGTAAACGAGACGCGTGCAACAGACTTCACCCAGGAATTCAAGGACTGAGCGCGGCGGGTGACCCACTACGGCAGAATTGCAGTTGCCCTGGGGCTAGCGCTGACCGCGGCGGCCTGTGCGCCCCTCGGCCCCGATTTTCAGGAACCCGAACAGGCCTGGCTTGCCGAATGGCAGCCCGAGCTGTACGCCAACGTGGCCGACGCTGCGACGGACAGCAACGCCGGCCTCGATGACTGGTGGCGGCAACTGGAAGATCCGGTGCTCAACCAGCTCCTCGCCGCGGCACGCTCGGAGAGCGTGTCGCTGCGCGTGGCGGGGTTGCGCGTTCTCGAAAGCCGGGCACTGGCCGGCATCGCCTCTGGCCTGAACTATCCACAGGTACAGACCGTGGGCGGAAACGCGGCGTGGGTCAACCAGCATCGCGCGGGCAGCGGCACGGGCGATTTCAGCACCGGCGAACTGGCCTTCAGCCTGGGCTGGGAGCTGGATTTCTGGGGCCGCTTCCGGCGCGGCATAGAGTCGGCCGATGCCGCCTACTTTGCCTCCATCGCCGCCCAGCGTGATGCCCAGGTTCTGCTGACCGCACAAATTGCCTCGCTCTACTTCAACTACAAGACCACGCTGCAGCGCATTGAAATTGCCGAACGCAACGTGGCACTGCAGGAGCGCAGCTTCGAGATCACCGAACGCCTGTACCTGCGTGGCCAGGATTCGGAACTGGACCTGCAACAGGCCAAATCACAGTACCTCTCCACGCTGGCAACGATACCCGGACTCAAGCTCACGCTGACCCAGACACGCAATGCACTGGCGGCGGCACTGGGGCGTGCCCCCGGGGATGTCCCGGAACTAGCAGCCGTCGACAGCACACTGCCCACGCTCACCCCCAACATGCTGCAAAACATTCCCGCACAGCTGCTGCTGCGGCGGCCTGACGTGCGGGCAGCGGCCTGGCAGGCTGCTGCGCAGTCGGCGCAAATCGGTATCGCCCGGGCTGACCTGTACCCGGCCATTTCGCTGTTTGGCACACTGAGTTGGAGCGACAACAGCCTGAACCTGGTCAGTGAGACCTCCCAGCTGGCGATCGGGCCCAGCTTCAGCTGGAACCTGTTCAACTACGGCCGGCTGGAAAACGCCGTGCGTATCCAGGACGCGCGTCTGCAGCAGGCCCTTGAGGGCTTCCGCGGTGTCACCCTGAATGCCGCCCGCGAGATCGATGATGCCGCCAACCGCATCAGCCGCACCCGGGACACGCAGGACATCCTGGACCAGTCCCTGCAGGCTGCGGAACGCTCACTGGACATTGCGACCCGCCGCTACCAGGAGGGCTATTCAGGGTTTCAACGGGTGCTCGATGCGCAGGCGGTCACCTTCGCGCAGTCGGACCGCGCTGTTCTCAACCGGGGCCAGCATGTCAACGCCGTCATCGACCTGTACCGGGCACTCGGCGGTGGCTGGACACCGGCCACCCTGGACACCCTGCTACCCCCCGACATTCGCGACACCATGCAGCAGCGCACCGACTGGGGCGAACTGCTGCAATCCCCCCTAGCCCAAGAGCCGGATTCCACACAATGAGCGAACAAGCGCAGGCCGCAGCCGATACCGCGGATTCGACCCCAACGCCAGTGGCGGACACACCGGCATCGCGCAGCGTCACGAGAGGAAGCCTGGGCCTGCTGGCCCTGCTGCTGGCGACCCTCTGCTGGTACCTGCTCGCCGACCGCTTTACGCCCTACACCTCACAGGCGCGCATCGAGGGTTATGTGGTCGGCGTGGCACCCAAGGTGGCCGGCATCGTGACCCACGTTGCCGTGGAGAATAACAGTCGGGTGACGGCAGGACAGCCACTGTTCACCATTGACCAGTCGCAGTACGAACTCGCCCTGCAACGGGCACAGGCGGAACTGGCCAACGCCGAGAAGCAGGTAGATGCCGGTGATGCCGCAGTCACCGCGGCACGCGCCAACCTGCGCGCGGCGCTGGCGAGTGAAACCCAGGCGCGGCAGGACTACACCCGTCTCAAACGGCTGCGCGAGGAAGACCCGGGCACCCTCTCCGAGCGCCGGCTGGAAGTGTCCGCAGCCAGCCTGGAGCAGGCCAGCGCTCGCGTCGCCGCCGCAGAGGCCGATATCCAGCGCGCCATCGAGCAGAAGGGTGGCGACTCCCTCGCCGAGAACACCATGCTGCAGTCCGCGCGCACCGGCGTCGCCCGCGCCCAGCTGGACTTCGACAACACCACCGTGGTGGCCGAATCCGACGGCGTCATTACCGACCTGCGCGCCGAGGTCGGCCAGTTTGCCGGTGCCGGAACCCCGGTGATGACGCTGATCGCCGTGGCGGACGTCTGGATCAATGCCGCCTACACCGAGAACAACCTGGGCAACCTGCGCCGTGGAACGCCCGTGGAGATTGTCCTCGATGCGCTCCCCGGGCGCGTGCTCAGCGGTACGGTTCGCAACATCGGGGTGGGCGTCAGCGCCAGCAGCAAACCGCCACCCGGCGCGCTGCCCACCGTGCAGAACAGCCGTGACTGGCTGCGCCAGGCGCAGCGCTTCCCGGTGCAGGTGGCGCTGGACCTGCCCCTGCAGGATGATGTCAGGGCACAGCTGCGCATCGGCGGACAGGCCTCGGTCATCGCCTATACCGAAGGCCACGGCGTACTCGGGATGCTGGGCAAGCTCTACATACGCTTCCTCAGCCTGTTGTCCTACGCCTACTGACGATGCGCCGCGCTCACACCCTGCCAATTGCCGCACGCCGGACCTTCAGACTGGCGACGAGCGTTGGTCTGTCGCTGGCCCTGGGCTACGGTTCGGGACTGACCATCGCCTACATTGCACCCCTGTTTGCGGTCATGCTCGGCATCCTGCCCGGGCCACCCCCGGGGCCGCGCAAATTACTGGCGCTGCTGCTGTTCGTAATGGCCTCTCTGGGCATCGGCGTGGTACTCGGCCCCATGCTGCAATACGCCGCAGTGTCTGCCCTGCTGGCCATTCTACTCGGGCTGTTTTTCAGCAATCGCCTGGCACTGGCGCATGGCCAGCAGGCTCCCGCGACGCTCGTCGCCATGGGACTGACCGTCATTCCGGCCACCAGCGTGCTCAGCCAGGCACTGGCTAGTGCCGTTATCGCCGCACTGGTTTTGGGTATCGCCAGCGCCGTTTTCACCCACTGGATTGCCTATCTGCTGTTTCCGGAAGACCCGGGCGATGCCCCGACCCCGGAAAAACCACCGGCACTTGCGGAGGCCAACTGGCTTTCGCTGCGCGCCACCCTGATCGTACTGCCGGCGTTCATACTCACCCTGATAAACCCCACCCTGTATGTCCCCCTCGCGGTCAAGAGTATTCTCCTCGGACGCGAGTCCACGACAGTTTCCCTGCGCTACGCCAGTCGCGAGCTGCTGGGCTCGACCGCCCTGGGTGGTGCCTGCGCCGTCCTCATCTGGTTCTGCCTGCAAATGGCCGTCAACCTGTGGTTTTTTGTCGGCTGGGTGACCCTGGTCAGCCTGCTGCTGGGGGCTCCCATCTACGGCGTCTGGCGAACCCGTTGGCCACCGACCTTCTGGGTCAACTCGCTGACCACCATGATCATCCTCCTCGGCGCATCGGTCGCCGACAGCGAGCAAGGCAAGGATGTGTTTCAGGCTTTCGCCGTGCGCATGACACTGTTCTTTGCCGTGACCCTCTATGCCGTGTTCGCCATGTCGTTGCTGGAACGGCTGCGGACGGCGCTCGCCGCGCGCCGCGCACTGCGGCCAAAACCCGAAGGAGTGTTCTAGTGCTGCAGAATCTGTTGCTGGGCCTGTCTATGATGAGTATCTGCCTGCTGCTGCAGGGCATACTGGTCGTCGCTGCCCTGCGCTACTACGCCCGTCAACGGCAGGCGATGCCCTCACGGTTTCTGGCCTCCATGCGGGTGACGGGCGCGCTGATGCTGATTCTCATCGCCGGCAACACGCTGCAGTTTACTGCCTGGGCGCTGTTGTTCTACTGGCTGGGAGAATTTGCCACCCTCAATGAGGCCATCTATCACTCGGCGGTCAATTTCGCCACGCTGGGCTATGGCGATGTTGTGATGTCGGCGGAGCATCGCCTGCTGGGCCCGCTGGAAGCCATCAACGGCGCACTCATGATCGGTGTGTCCACGGCAGCGTTGTCCCGCGCCTTCAGTGTGGCCCTGCAGGAACTGGTCACCACGCACCCGGGGCCGCCGCCGCATTGACACCCGGGGGATCTGCCCATAACCTCAAGCGGACAGCCGCTGCCTTTCTCTGCGTCAGCCCAGCGCCGCTATTTATCCGTCACGCAGCAGGAGAACAATAATGAATCCGCGTCGCCAGCGCCCGTACCGCTATCTGCTTTTGCTCTGCTCCACCCTGACCCTTGCCATGGGTGCGGCAGCGGCGGAGCGACCCAATATTCTGGTAATCATGGGCGATGACATCGGCATCACCAACATCAGCAAATACAGCCACGGCATGATGGGTTACCAAACACCCAACATCGACCGTATTGCCAACGAGGGCATGATGTTTACCGACTATTACGGTGAACAGAGCTGCACCGCCGGCCGCTCCGCATTTATCACCGGCCAACACCCGCTACGCACCGGGCTGACCAAGGTTGGCGTACCCGGCGCCGCAATCGGCATCCAGCCCGAGGATCCGACCCTGGCCGAATTGCTGAAGCCCCTGGGGTACACCTCGGGACAGTTCGGCAAGAACCATCTGGGCGACCGAGACGAGTTCCTGCCCACCAACCACGGCTTCGATGAGTTCTTCGGCAACCTCTACCACCTGAACGCCGAAGAGGCGCCGGAAGATCCGGCCTGGCCTACCGACCCCAATATCACCCGTCTGGTGACGCCGCGAGGGGTTATCCGCTCCAGTGCCGACGGCAAGATTGAGGACCTCGGCCCCCTCAACCGCAAGCGCATGGAGACCGTGGACGAGGAATTCCTCGCCGCGTCCCTCGATTTCATGGATCGCGCCCACGCCAAAGAGCAGCCCTTCTTCGTCTGGTTCAACTCCACGCGCATGCACTACTACACACACCTGAAGAGCGAAAGCAGTGGCCTGTCAGGCCAGGGCTTTTACAACGACGGCATGGTGGAACACGACAACCACGTAGGCACCCTGCTGGCCAAGCTGGACGAACTGGGCATAGCCGACAATACCATCGTCATTTACACCACCGACAACGGGGTGCACTACAACCAGTGGCCGGACGCCGGCATCACGCCTTTCCGCGGCGAGAAAAACACCAACTGGGAAGGCGGTTTCCGCGTGCCGGCCATCGTGCGCTGGCCCGGCAAGGTACCGTCCAACACCATCTCCAACGACATCATGTCGCACCTCGACTGGGTGCCCACCCTGATGGCCGCCGCCGGCGACAGCGAGATCAAGGGCAAACTTCTGAAGGGCCACAAAGTGGGCGGCAAGAACTTCCGGGTGCACCTGGATGGCTACAACTTCCTGCCCTACCTGACCGGCAGCGAGGAGCAGGGCCCGCGCAAGCTGTTTTTCTACGCCAGTGACGACGGCGACATGCTCGCCGTACGGGATGGCGACTGGAAACTGGTCTTCGCCGAGCAGCGCGCGCACTCCTTCGATGTCTGGCGGGACCCCTTTGTCACCCTGCGCGTTCCCAAGGTGTTCAACCTGCGGCAGGACCCCTTTGAGCGCGCCGATACCGATTCCAACATGTATGACCGGTGGTGGGACAAGAAGATCGCAGCGCGCGGCATTCCCGGCGCCATCCTGGTTCGGCAGTTCCTTGCAACGTTTGAGGAATTCCCGCCTCGGCAGCGCCCGGCATCCTTCACCATAGACCAGGAAATGGAGAAATTCCGGGAGAGGGGGCGCTAAGGCGCCCTGATACAACCCATGAAATCAGTTTGCCTGTTGAGTCGCCTGCCGGGCACCACCCCGGAGGCCTTCCGAGACTACTACGAGCACAACCACTCGCGGCTGGGTAGTCGCTACTTCCCCTTCGTGAAGTATGTGCGCAACCACATCATCTCGGCGTCACCTGCCGTGGATTTTGATGTCATCACGGAGTTTTTCTTCGCCCCGGACCTGGATGTGGCCGGGGTGCACAGTGGCCGTGTGCGGGAGATACTCGACGCCGATGAGCGCCGCTTCATGGACCAGCGGCTGATCCGGCCGGCGGGCGCCGAGGAAACACTGGTGGCAGGCCCACCGCGTGGCGTGGAGGCTCCGGGGCGCAGGCGCCTGATGCTGCTCCTGAACCCCATCGCCGGTGCCGGTGGCGACTTCACCGCCGGCGTAGCAGCCTGGGGGCAACAGCTCGCGACAGATGGCAGCGTGCTGCGGGTGACCCTGGACCAGACCATGAGCCAGCTACCGGGCGGTGACAACGCCTTTCCCTATCAGGCACTGCTGAGCCTGTGGCTGGACAGCGACGAGTTTCCGACACCGGGCACCCCACCGGCAGGCATCGAAATGGCGAGCACCCTCCTCACGGAGGTGTGCGAGAGCCCGCCGGAGCTTCTGCGCGAGCTCTATCAGCCGGATGCCGGATAGCGCCGCACTGCCGCGCTCAGTGCGGCGGCTGGGTATCATGCCAATTGGCTTTGATCTCCAGAATCTTGGGCAAAATGCTCTCAAACACGTCCAGAAGCCTGGGTTCGAAATGTGCGCCCCGCTCGGACGTCATCGCCGCCAGGGCGCAGTCAACCGTCCAGGCGTCCTTATAGGGGCGCTTCATGGTCAGTGCATCGAACACGTCTGCCAGCGCGACAATCCGCGCACTTTCCGGAATCAGTTCCCCCTGCAGACCACAGGGATACCCCAGTCCGTTCCAACGCTCATGGTGGCATAGGGCAATTTCTGCCGCCAAAGCCATCACGGCCGACTGCCCCTTACTGAGAATGTCGTGCCCGATCTGGCAATGGCGCTGCATGACCTTCCACTCTGCCGCGTCCAGCTTGCCCGGCTTGCGCAGAATTGCATCGGGAATGCCAATCTTGCCCATGTCGTGCATGGGCGCAGCCAGACGCAATTGATCGCAGCGCTCTGCTGGCCAGCCGACCGCTTCGGCCAGCGCTGCAGCATACTCAGCCATACGCCAGATATGGACTCCTGTCTCCATGTCCTTGAACTCCCCCGCCGCAGCCAGCATGGAGATCGACTCCCGGTAACTCTCCTCGAGTTTGGCCGCAGACACGAGAGACAGGTGGGTGCGCACCCGGGCACGGACAATCGCCGGTGAAATGGGTTTCGTGATGTAGTCCACAGCGCCCGCCGCAAAACCCGCCTCCTCATCAAGATCATCCGACAGGACTGTGACAAAAATTACCGGGATGGATGCGGACTCGGGCGATGCCTTCAGGCGACGGCAGACTGCGTAGCCGTCCATATCCGGCATTTGAATGTCCAGCAATACCATGCAGGGCGCGTGCTTTGCCACAGCTTCCAGGGCACCCGCACCATCGCGCGCAAATACCAGTGGATAGTCGTTCCCCAGCACCTGACGCATGGCCGCCAGGTTGCGGGGATCGTCGTCAACAATCAACAGTGGCGGGTCACTCACAGGCAGGTCTCCCTCACTTGCGCGGTTCATCAGAATACGTTTCCAGCAACAGCGTTACCGACCGCTCTGCCTGCCGGAAGTCGAAATTTTCAACGGCCACCCGGACCGGGGTAAGCGCCAGCTCCGGGACATGCCCCCCAAGTTCGTCAAGCAGAGGCTCGACGGCTGCCGGGTCGTCCAGCGACAGTGCCTGCAAAAGCTCGCGCAGCAGCGAACACAGGCCGTGATATGACCGCTCGGTGGCGGCGTTTTCCGTGGCGCTAGTTACCCTCGAGACATGACCCACATGGGACGCAATGGCCGCTTCGGTTTCGGACATGGCCGCCCGCAACCGGTTTACCAGGGGCGCGCAATCGTCGCCACTGACCATGCATTCCTCAAGTTCACGCGCGCAACGCGCCACCTTGACCACGCCCAGATTGGACGCTGCGCCACGAAGGCGGTGCAGAAGCGCCTTTGCGGCCTCCGCATCAAGAGCCGCCAGCGTGCCGGCAACGCCGGAGAAATCCCGCGCAAACTTGTGTAGATAACGCGAGTATACGGCCTCATCACGCCAGATCCTGAGCCCTGCCTGAACGTCAAGTACGTTGCTCTGTGCGGCCGGCTGCGGCGCGCCCTCCGTCACGTCCGCTGCTTCTGCGACAGACGCATCGCGCGGCCGGTATTGCGCCAGCCTCGCGATCGCCGCATCGACATCCAGCGGCTTGGCAATATAGTCCGTCATACCACAGGCCTTCGCCTGATCCTGTTGCGACTGGAATGCGCCTGCGGTCAACGCTATCACCGGCAGCCCGGCGAGCTGTGAGTCGGCATGCGCGCGTATCACACGGGTGGCTGCGTAGCCGTCCATGACCGGCATCTGCACGTCCATCAACACCAGGTCCACCTCGGCATGGTGCGCCTCAAGCCAGGTGACCGCCTGCTGACCGTTGTTCGCAAGATGCACCAGAGCACCCTCGCCCTCAAAGATACGTCGCGCCACCTCGCGATTGGTCTCACTGTCATCAACCACCAGAACACGCAGGCCCGCAAGCCTTGCAAGGGACACGCCCACCCTGTCATGGGGGGTACCCTCGTGAGAAAAGGCTGCGGACACCACGGCTTCATACAGCGCCGAGGGCGATACCGGCTTGCGCAGCACTCCATTGACAAACGGCAGTCGGGCCGTGCCATCCATCTGCTCCATGGAGTGCGGTGTGGCGAGCAGGATGATGGTGTTGGTGTTGTCATCCGAATCCACTTGCGACCTGATCGCCTGCGCTGTCGCCAGGCCGTCCATCGCCGGCATGTTCGAATCCACAATCACGACCCGGAAGTGCGTACCTTCGGCTGAGCGCAGGGCAAGTATCTGCAGCGCCTCCTCGCCTGACGCCGCCGGCACTGGCCGCCAGCCCAGATTTCGGGCTGTGGCACAGAGTGCTTCCAGCGACACCATGTTGTCGTCCACTATGAGCATCTCCAGCGCGCGCAAGTCACTGAAAAACGCTGCAATGTCGTCCCTGCGCTCGAACTCGACGGTGAAGGATGCCTCCGTACCTGCGCCCACGTCACTTCGCAGGCGAATCTGGCCACCCATTCGACCGACCAGATACTGGCTGATGGCCAGTCCCAGCCCGGTGCCACCAAACCGCCGCGCGGAAGAACTGTCCAGCTGTGTAAACGGCTGGAAGAGCTGCTTCTGCTGCTCTTGCGGAATCCCTATTCCGGTGTCTCGCACCGTGAACTCCAGACGAACCCGCTTGCCCTGGGATGACAGGACCCTGACCGAAAGATCCACGTGGCCTTCATCGGTGAATTTGATGGCATTGCTGACCAGGTTCATCAGCACCTGCTCCAGACGCAGACCATCGCCCAGCAACCAGTCGATGCTCTCTTCCGGCGCCGCGACTGCCAGATCGATATCCTTTTCCAGTGCCAGGCTCGCCATGGCGCTGGAAATGCTCTCCAGCAGTTTGCTGAGCTGGAACGGTTCAGATGCCAGCTCGAAGCTACCGTGTTCAAACTTGGAAAAATCCAGTATGTCGTTAATGATGCCCAACAACAGCTTCCCGGAAAGCGACAGTTTTCGCACAAGATTGCGCGCGTCCCGGGGCAGCATCTGCTTTTCCAGCAAGTAGGCAATACCCAGCACCGCATTCATCGGCGTGCGAATCTCGTGGCTCATATTGGCGAGGAAGCGTCCCTTGACCTCTGCCGCCTCCTCGGCGATTCGCACCTGCTCAACGAGTTGCGCATTCAGACGTGCCTCATTGCGCTGCGTACGTGCCAATCGATAGCTCTGGGCAAAGCTGATCAGCAACAACACGGCGTAGAGCGAGGCGATGTAGCGATGCTCGCGCCAGACCGACGCCAGCACTGCGGGCTGCGGCCGGTTTATCAGCAGATACCAGCGCGCCGTGCTCACTGGTGCATCGGAACGGGAATCCGGCGACTGCTCCGACACGCCCATCGGAAAGCTATCGAAGGGGGCAATCTGCAGCCAGCTCCAGTAGCGCCCCCCCTCTTGCAGGCTGCCTTGCGGCGCCTGCATCAGCCGGTACCAGACGGCGGGCGACTGGTCTGCCAGGGTGGCGCCGTGCCCGAGCATGAAGCTGCATGAAGAACCGCCCCAGGCTGGCGTAATTGATCAGCTGGCTCTGCAGCGCCAGATTGATTGTCTGCAGGGCTGTCTGGTCGCGTGCAACCATCAGTTGCGAAGCGCGCTCACGTTCAGATACCAACCAGGCAAAACACAACAGGGTAATGACTGCCACTGCCGGGAGAAAACTACCCAGCCACAGACTCCATAGTCCGCGGCCGCCCTGTCGCCCGACGCCACCTGTCGTCACCTGTTCCACGCCACGCATACCCACCACCGAGCAGAGCAACAGCCTGCACGAAACGATACCGCCGAACAAACACGGAGTGTAGTTGAAAAAGACGTACTCGCGTGCTAAATGCTGCTGACGGTGTGGCTTTCAGGGGTATACAAGGAAATCCACAATTGCGACAGTGCGGGCAGGCTGTAGACCAACAACGCCACACAACCATTGGGGGATACCACGTGATGCGCTTTTCATTAATGTCCGGACGACCGCAGAAGACCGCGCCATCGCTGCCCTGTGTGTCCTGGCTGCTGACAGCGGCCTTGCTGCTTGCCGGCCCTGCCGCCGCAATCACCCTGCCAACGCCCCCCAAGAACGCCCCGAACATTGTCATCGTGCTGCTGGATGATGTGGGCTTCGGTGCCACCAGCACCTTCGGGGGCCCGGTGGAGACGCCTGCACTCGATGCGCTGGCCCAGGTTGGCCTGCGCTTCAACCGCTTTCACACCACGGCCATCTGCTCCCCCACGCGGGCCGCGCTGCTCACCGGCCGCGACGCCCACGCCGCGAACGTCGGCGCGGTGCTGAACTCCGCCAGCACCATCCCGGGCTATCAGGGTGTGCTGCGTCCAGAAACCGCCACCATCGCGGAGATCCTGCGTGAGCAGGGGTACAGCACTGGCGCGTTTGGCAAATGGCACCTGACGCCGAACTGGGAGTCCTCCCCGCTGGGGCCCTTCGACCGCTGGCCGACGGGTGTCGGCTTCGATACGTTCTACGGTTTCCTCGGCGGCGAGACAGACCAGTACGAACCCACCCTCTACCGCGGCACAGCCGCTGTCCGGCGCCCGGCCGGGGAAAGCTACCATGTGACAGAGGACATCGTGGACGAGGCGATCGGCTGGGTCGACCTCGTGCAGTCCATCTCACCCGGCAAACCGTTTTTCGTCTATCTGGCGCCCGGCGCAGCCCATGCGCCACTGCAGGTACCCGCTCCCTGGATTCGCCGCTACGAAGGCCGTTTTGCCGATGGATGGGACCGCATGCGCGAGACCATTCTTGACCGGCAGAAGGCGCTTGGCGTGGTGCCCGCGGACACCGCGCTGACCCCGGCCCCGGAGGCACTGCCTGCCTGGGACAGCCTGAGCGCACAACAAAAGCAGGTTGCCGAACGACTGATGGAGACCTACGCCGGCTTTCTGGAACACACGGATGCCCAGATCGGCCGGCTCACCAGCGCGCTGCGGCAGCGGGGGCAGTTCGACAACACGCTGTTTGTGTACATCGCCGGGGATAATGGCAGCAGCGCCGAGGGCGGGCTGGGCGGCAGCATCAATTACATGGGCGCGCTGCAGGGCCTGCCCGAAAGCCTGGAACAGCAGTTGGCTGCCCTGGAGCGCATCGGTGATGAAACAACCTACCCGCAGTATCCCGCGGGGTGGGCCTGGGCGTTGACCTCCCCCTTTCAATGGGTGAAGCAGGTGGCGTCGCACCTGGGCGGCACCCGCGTCGGCGCCGTAGTCAGCTGGCCGCGGGTAATCCGTGATGGGGCCGGCGGGTTGCGCTCGCAGTTCACCCATGTGAACGACGTGGTACCCACCATACTCGATGCACTGAACATCGGCGTCCCGGAAACAGTACGAGGCGTCCCCCAGCGGCCTATGGACGGCAGCAGCTTCCTGGCCAGCCTCACACGGGCCGATGCGGCAGAGCACCACAGCACCCAGCTGTTCGAGGTGAACGGCAACCGGGCCATTTACCACGAGGGCTGGATGGCTTCGGCCTTTCACCAGCGCCTGCCCTGGACCGTGGGCGTGCGCACCGCGCCAAGCCCCATGGAAGACGACCGCTGGGAGTTGTACAACCTCAATGAAGACTTCAGCCAGGCAAACAACCTCGCCAGCGCCGAGCCTGGCAAGCTGGCCGAGTTGCAGGCCCTGTTCCAGCAGGAGGCGCAGCGCCTGGGCATACTGCCACTGCGCAGCGCCATGGACACCATGAACAGTCACCCGCTGCCAAACCTGCGCGGCGATCGCAGCGAGTTCAGCTACGGGCCCGACGCCGTGGGCATACCTGAAGCACAGGGTCCACCGCTGTTCAATCGCTCCTGGACACTGGACGCCACCCTGACAGGGCCCGCGCCCCGGGGCGTTATCGCGACCATGGGGGGCACCGTCGCGGGATGGAGCCTGTATCTCGACAATCACTCGCGCCCGGTTTTCCGCTATCGCAGCTTTGAGGTGGGCGAGATCATCCTGCAGGGTGACAACGCTGTGGACGGTGACGTGCAGCTGTCAGTGAACTTCGCCTACGACGGTGGGGGCTACGCCCGCGGGGGAGAATTCAGCCTGCTGGTGGATGGACAGCCCGTCGACCAGGGCCGCATTGCCGCAACGCCACCGAGCTACTTCT
>TARA_R110001599_G_scaffold151792_1_pt1 | contig 41971 bp, 35 predicted proteins | sample TARA_R110001599 | Tara Oceans TARA_R110001599 (sample SAMEA4398360) | marine metagenome | biome: Polar Biome; feature: [MES] marine water layer (ENVO:01000295) within the mesopelagic zone...; material: water (ENVO:00002006), including particulate matter (ENVO:01000060) such... | reverse complement strand
ATTGTTAGGGTTGACCTTGAAGGAGCTAAGATTGATTTGGTAAAAACTGAATACTCAGTGCTGGGGATGCATATTGATCCTGCCAACGGGCTGCTTTGGGCGGCCACTGCGGCCATGCCCGAAATGATAGGTTACAACCCAGTCGACAAAGGCAAAAGTCTGATCATGCAAATTGATCCAACTTCAGGTGTAGTAATTCAAGGCTTGGAGTATGATGAAGGCACAATCGTTGGAGATTTGGCCATTGACAAGGAGTCTAGGGTTTGGCTTTCCAATTCTCTCGAACCCACTTTATGGAGAAGTAATGCTGACACGGCTGATTATATGGGTGCCTTTGTCAGAAAGCAATTCGACTTATCGAATGGCTTTTTTAACCTACAAGGTTTGGCTTTGAATGATGATGAGAGGTTCCTCTATTTGGCCGATTATATTACAGGAATTCATCGCATTGATACTGAAACAGATGATGTGGTTAAGGTATTCGCTCCAGAAGAAATTCTTTTGAAAGGAATTGATGGGCTGTATTACTATGAAAACAGTTTAATAGCCATCCACAACGGAGTGAAGCCTTATAGAATTATGCAATATTTTTTAGACGATACGGGTCAACATATTTTGTTTGGAAGAGTGATTAATCAAGGAGGTGCTTCCCTAGGAGAACCTACTTTGGGGCAAGTGAAAGACGGCTATTTCTACTATTTAGCTAACAGTCCTTGGATCGCCTATAATGAAGACAGGGAGCTGGATTTGAGCAAAGTAAAGCCCGTTGAAATCAGAAGAATTAAGTTGAATTAACACGAAAACCTATGCGTACTAGAATTCTACTTTTCATTTTTTTGGAATTTGTCTGCGGATAAGACTCGGACTAAGGAATGTCAACATCCCAGTATTTTCTCATGTCAAAATGGAAATGAATAGAAAGTGCTTCCTGTCTTTTGAAAAACTATGAAATGGATGAGAAATAAGAGTTCTGGTTCTTTGTAAATATTGATTGCAATGAAAGAGCCGCTGGAGAATTCCAGCGGCTCTTTTTAAAAGCAAGAATTAATTACTCTGTTTTGTTGAACGATTAACCAGTAGATAAACACAAGGTATCACTATCAAATTGAGTAGTGTTGCCGTAAAAAGGCCACCCAAAATAACAATTGCCATAGGGCTTTGAATTTCATTGCCCGGCTCACTGCCGTTGAGAGCTAGTGGAATCAAAGCGAGGCCAGTTGTAAATGCGGTCATCAATATTGGGTTCAGTCTGTCTAAAGCCCCAGTTTTCAGAAGTTCTAGGCCTTGTAATCCTTCTCTTCTCAAATCTTCATAGCGCGAAACGAGTAGAATACCATTTCGTGTAGCAATACCGAATAGACTGATAAATCCAATAGTAGCTGCTATACTGATAATTCCTGAAGTGAAATAGACAATTAGGATTCCACCGATAAGAGCCAATGGTAAATTCAGCAAGACTATAAGTGATAATTTCACATTCTTAAATTCATAATAGAGTAAGAGAAAAATCACCAAAATGGCCAATGAAGCGGTTATTAATAGCAATCTTGAAGCTTTAGATTCACTTTCAAATTGTCCACCGTATTCAATTCTGTAGCCTTCAGGAATATTGATGGTATTTGCAATGGTCTCTTGTATTTCATTTACGGCACTTCTCAAATCCCGGCCTTGTACGTTGGCAGCTACCACAATTTTCCGCTGTACGTCTTCCCTATTAATGGTACTGGGACTACTGACTGATGATACTGTAGCTAATTGGTCCAGCGTGGTATGAGAACCATTGGGTAAGCTAATGAGTGCCATACCTATTTGATCAATTTTACTTCTGTATTCTACATCATAGCGTACAATCACATCGAAGTACTTTTCTCCTTCAAATATCTCTCCGGCTTCCTCTCCTGCAAGCCCTATGTCAATTTGCGTCATTAGGTCTGCGACAGTCATTCCATGGGCTGACAGCATTTGACGTTTGGGTGTAATGCGGATTTGCGGTACTTCCACTTGTAAATCCACTGCTACATCTGCCAATCCTTGAATTGGCGTAATGTTTTGTTCTATGCTTTTGCCGACTTCAAATAACTTTTGCAAATCCGAACCAAAAATCTTGATGGCAATATTGGCACGAGTTCCTGAAAGCATATGGTCAATTCGGTGAGCAATAGGCTGTCCAAGGGTAATATTCGCTCCAGGCACAATGCTCAGCTTGGTTCTGACTTCTTCAAAAAAGGCTTCTTTGCTTTTTCCATTGAGCACAAATGGCACATCAATTTCAGCGGCATTAACACCTTGTGCATGTTCGTCCAATTCTGCTCGACCTGTCCTTCGTGTAACCACCTGAACCTCTGGCATCTCTAACATTAGCTCTTCCACCAAGCGACCGGTCTTGTTACTTTCATCTAATGACATGCTCGGAAGCCCAACCACGCTTATTACCAATGACCCTTCATTAAATTCTGGAAGAAAGCTCCTCCCTAATTGAGAGGTCAAAGCCAAGCTCAAAAGAAAGGCAATGGCAACAGTGGCTATAATGGCTTTCGGGACTTTTAAAGCAAGTCCCAATATGCCAGCATACCTTTTCTGCAGCCAACGTTCTACCCTAGTGCCGTTCGCTTGTTTTAGTAATGTCTTCTCACGTTTTAAAAGGTATGAGCACAGAACGGGTGTTAATGTTACAGCGACAACCAGTGAAGTAAGGACTGATGTAATAAAGGCAATTCCCAAAGGTTGCAACAATCGTCCTTCCATACCTCCCAAAAAGAAAAGGGGCACAAAAGCGACTATAACGATCAAGGTGGCAATGATAATAGAGCTCCTAATTTCTATGGAAGCATCTTTAACAACAGTTAATATAGGTTGACGTTCATGTTTTTCTTTTCGAATATTCTCCCTCAATCGCTTAAAGACATTCTCAACATCAATGATAGCATCGTCTACTAAAGCGCCAATGGCAATAGCCATGCCGCCAAGACTCATGGTGTTGATGGTATAACCGAGGAGTTTTAAAACAATAATGGAAACCAATAATGAAATCGGGATGGCTAGCAATGATATAACTGTGGTTCGCCAATTCATCAAGAAGATGAATAGCACGATAGCCACAAATAATGCGCCCTCAAGTAAGGTCCGATTAAGGTTGTTGATAGAGGCTTCTATAAAGTCTGATTGGCGGAAAATATGACTTCGGATTTCTACACTTTCAGGCAATGTTTGTTCGAGCTCTGCAATAGCATCATCTAATGCTGTGGTCAGGTCTAGTGTGTTAACACTTGGTTGTTTGGAAATAGTCAAAATGACCGCTGATGCTGCATTGAGTGAGCCATCTCCAATCTTATCAGCACTGCCAATTTGAACCTTGGCTACATCCTTGATTTTGATGCTTTGACCGTTTACCTGCTTTAATACAGCTTCCTGAAGTTCATCTACCGCGTATGCCCTTCCGTTTCCTTTAATGATGTACTGATTACCATGCTGATTTAAGAAACCTCCTGGGGCATTCATATTGGCTTCTCGCACCTTGTCCACTAATTCGGTGAGGCTTACTCCAAAATGTTTCAACTTCTCAGGATTGGCAAAGACTTGGTATTGCTTATAATCTCCTCCGATAACGACAACATTGGCTATTCCCCCTATAGCTTTCAATCTTGGTCGTATAGTCCAGTCGGACAATGTTCTCAATTCCATTGGAGACAAACTATCGGACGTTATACCCAAGAGCATTATTTCACCCATGATAGAGGCAATAGGTGCCATTGTAGGAGCACCGATCCCAATGGGTAAGTTTTCCCTTACCATTGGTATGCGTTCGCTGACAATTTGCCTAGCTCGGTAAATATCTGTACCCCAATCAAACTCTACCCAAACGATGGAGATTCCAGCAGCCGATGAAGAACGAATTCTGCGCACGTTTGGAGACCCGTTCAAGGCAGTTTCCAGCTGATAGGTCACCAGTTTTTCCACTTCCTCGGATTCCATTCCATGTGCTTCGGTCAGTATGGTCACGGTGGGTGCAGTGAGATCTGGAAATACATCCACATTCATGGTTCTGGCTATGTAGAGGCCAGTTATACTAAGCACTACAGCGCCCATAAGCACCATTAACCTGTTACGAAGCGATATTGATAATATCTTATCTAGCATAATTTCATGTTTTAATGCTCATGACCGTGAGCAGGTGTTTGACCTGACATTGAAGCCATTTTTACTTGATAGGCACCCAGAACGACCACTACTTCACCAGTCGATAAACCACTCTTGATTTCTACTTCTTTACCATTTCTTTTACCAATGGCTACCTGTCTTCTTTCAAAGCTTTCTCCTGATAGTTGGACAATTACCGAGTAGCTACCGTAATCTTCCAAAAGGGCTGATTCTGGTATTGTCAGTGCTTTCACTGGTTCTCCAAAAATGAGTTGAGCTTCAGTAAAACTACCTTCAGGCATTTTGACTACTTCATTAATGCTTGCAAATACAGATAAGAGAGGTTTGTCTCTTTCTACTTCTTTTCCAACTGAGATAATACGACCTCCTGTTTCCTTCAGGCTTGACCAGACACCAGCTTCTGGTTGATATCTTATGTCTTGGAGTGTGCCCAACTGAGCCGCAAAGGTGGGACTCACCTGTACCTCCAAAAGACTTGATTCGTGACTGGTAATTACAAGAAGTGGAGCACCTTGTTCTACAAACGCACCATTGTTGACAGATACAGTTTTGATGTATCCTTCAAATTCGGCCACAACTGATTTTCCTTCGGAAGAATAGCCTTTGCTTAATGTTTCGTAAGCTGATTTGGCTACATTATATTTCTGTTCTGATTGTTCAAGTTCTGATTTAGGAACAATTTTAGATTCATATAATTGTCTCTTCCGTTCATACTCCGATAGGGCTTGATCATATACTGCTTTCGCTTTTTGAATTTCAGCACCGAGGTTATTTGCTGTTAGTCTATCACTACTGATCATCATTAAAACTTCACCTTTCCTGACTTGGCTACCCTCAGTCATGTTGTCTCTCTTGAAAGAAACAGTACCTGAATTTGTTGCCGCTAAAGTTTGATAATCCGTGGGAGAAACTTTCCAAACACCCGAAGTGGGAATTAAATCGTAAACATCTCGTTCAATTGCAGGCGAAGTTTGAAAATTGATTTTCCAAGCCTGCTCTTTTAAAAACGTAATAGACCCATCATCTTCAGCAACGCCAATGGTTTCAATGGCTTCTTCAATTGTAGCAAAAACCTGAACATTATTTATTACAATTCTGTCTGTCAGCGATGGGGTTTTAATATCAAAAACGAGTTGATATATGCCGGCTTCTTTTGGTTGCAGGGTAGGCGAGAAGATACCTGCTCTGGCTGGCTCTTCTGCTGTGTTCCTTATCCCCTTTTCATTTTTAATCAAGCTAACGGTCACCGCTCCTTCTCGAACGGGTTGATGCTTGTCCAATACGGTAAAGTGAGCTGCAAATCTACTGGCAAACCCTACGGTAAGTACAGGGAATTCCACAAATAACTCGGTCTTATCTGTCCATACTGTATAGTCAACCGTTGGTATTTCCTGATCTGGGGCAAGGTGATTCCCTGCTGCATCATGGGCATGATCATCTTCCACTTGAACTGTTGGCTGACACGATACGAGAACCAATAATATCAACATTCCTAAATATTTCATACTTCTTAATATGTAATTCATTTCTTTAAACCAGTTATGCGATAGTTCCCCTTGGTCTTCAAAGTCACAGACACTTCTTTGTCACTGTTATTTTTCCAATACCATCCATGTGATCCTTCAAATGGAGTGGTCATCACTCCTTTGACATTGTCAGAAGTTGTCTTTGTAAAGCTTTCAAAGTACTTGGAAGTCTCGTAGTCCATTGGTTCACCATGAAAATCAAAGTAAAGAGGAGCATCAGAAGTCCATTCATAAGTCAGTTTCTCGTACTGCTTCATATGAAATTTATATTCAACGCCTTTATTTGCGGGCACTTTAATAGTCACTTGATCTTCTTGGTTGCTAAGGACCGCATCGGATGACTTGTTACCATTTTCACCATTGGATTCAGGTGTTTCTAGTTCATCGCTTAGGACGAATTCTTCTTGTGCAACTTCACCTTCTTCATGGCTATGGCCCCCAGTTGCAGGATCATGTGAATGGTCTTCCGTTTCATTTGCTTGGCCATTGTCACTGGCTAATTCTTTAGAACCACATGCCACTGTAAGAAAAAGGAAGAGTACGATAAGTATATTTGATGTTTTCATGATTTTCGATTTATATGTCTATAATTGATGCTTTAATAGCTCAGATTTGAGCTGGTTGAGTTGATTTTCCATGTCTAACATGGCATCATGCGCTTGTCTGTAAAACTGTAACTCCATGTAGTATTCCGTAAAGGAGATCTCTCCGAGTTCATAAGCTTTGGTCAGTAGTGCATCACTGTTCAAGTCGCTAAGCGTATTTTGATACTCTCGAAATTGGCTTAGCAAGTTTTGATAATTATTGTATTGCTTCTTAAGTCTCGTATAAAGCATTTCAGATTGTACCTTTTTAGAAGATTCTTGATACGAATAACTTGCCTGGGCTGCTTCGATTTTATGTTTGTTGCTCCAAAGAGGAATAGAAACGCCACCAAATAAGCCCGAATAATTGGAGCCAGAAACCCCTTGATAGTTAAAGCCAGCAGTCAGGCTTGGAAGTGATTTACTCTTAGATAGTTTTAGTTCTTGAAGCGCAACCTCTTCTGTTTGTCCTAACATTTTTATAAAAGGGTCAATCAGTTGTTTGTTTTTCCAAACCGTATCTAAAGGGGAGAGGATTAGATCATCCAAAAAGTCAGATTTATCAAATGTGACTTCTATTCCTCCATTCAGGTTTTGGAGCAGCAACAAAAGGTTTCTAATCTCATTTCTAACCTGTTCAATTTTGAACTGATCTTGCATCCAAGCGACTTTAGCTTTATTGACTTCCAAAATCCCGACTTGCTCCTTATTTAGAAGTTCCTGAACTTGATCAAAAACTTTCTTAGCCTGCTCTACTCTGGTTTGCTCAACACCAATTCGTTTATTGAGATAAACTAGTTCCAAGCAATACTTTTTAGCCAGAAGCAAGACTTCTTGTCTTCTTGAATCATATTCCAATTCAATTTGGACTTGCTGCTTGTTGATTAGGTTTTTGCGAGCACTGTAAACTGTAGGGAATTCAAAAGACTGGGTTACCTGAAATTCGGAATAATCACCTGTATTGTGATCCCCAAAGGGAAGGTAGTAAGCCCCAAATTGTGGGTCAGGCAAGTTGTTTCCTGATTTTAATGCTAGCTTCCTGCTTTCCATCAAGGATGAAAAGGCCTGTAATTCTTTGTTGTTCTGTTCAACCTCCCGCAATACCCTTGTTATATCGTCAGCCTGAGCACTGGCCAGAACGGATAACAAGCATAAGCCAAAGGCGAATACTATTTTCTTGTACATATAAGATGATTTTAGGATAAATCAATAAAATTTAGCGAAGGGGTGTTCGCTATTGTATGATGGTCTGTGCCATCAGTAATTATCCTAAAGAAGGGGGGCCTCTTAGTGCCTGATTTAATAGATATACTTTGTAATTCGGACTTGGAGGATGTTTTCCAAGCAATGGTGTTAAGGTCTTTGTGACGAGAATAGAGGACGTGGGTGTTCTATAAAGAGGAAAGTCTTTTTCTCTATTTTGCCTTTTCAGATCTTTCTTCTCTGTTCTTTTGTTGAAGTCGGAATGATAAATATGGGAATGATTTCCCAGTAGGAATCCTAGAAAATCCTTTTTGTTATCATCGTTATTCTCGCCATCATCATGCGAGTGTTGGTGATCATTATTATCACTAAAAGACTGAAGTATGCTTTCATGTTGATCGTGCTCGTGATGAATATGAGGCACCACTTGATGCAGCATCAGCACACTGAATATACTCAGTAAAAAAAATGAAAATATTTTGGTGTATCGCTGCAAGACATTAAAGGTAGGGTATTTTTGATACTTACCCAAAGCCCTAAGTTCTTCAATCTAATTGTTTGCTCGGGCAATTGCTTACCGTAGAGTATGTTGATCAGTATATTCAAATGAGTCAGCCAGAGATGAAGTTTGGAGACAAGGAAAAGCTGTATGTTGTTGATGGTGCTCCTTATGATAGTGTTGGAATTGGGTCTAAACTCGTGAAATACAATCTTGATGATAAATTTCTCTTCATTGATTATCTCTTTTCTGATTCAATTTCAACAACTATTTTTAAACCCAATTTATTGATTGTCTTGATTCATAAAACTTCTCCCTTAAAGTTGAGGGACAAGAAAAAAGAACTTCAAAAAGTTAGAGAAGCATTTTCAAGTGTCTCAGAATTACCTGTTTTTATGATAAATGACAAACAATTAAGCATTGAAGAGGCTAGACAATCCATTTCTGTTTTGAAGCTTAGAAGCATAGACCATATTAGAATTAATAAGCATGCCCCACTCTCTATATATGGGGCTGACGCTAAAAATGGATTGATAAGAATTTGGACAAAGAATTAAATGCGTACTTATTAAAAAGCCCTGTGCTCTTACGAACACAGGGCTTTCTGTTAAAATTTAATCTGGGCTTATTTATTCTCTGGGCCAGAAGTTTTGTTAATCAAAACAGGTTTGCCAAAGCCTAATTGTTCCATTTTCTTCAATTGGGTTTTGGCATCACCAACCACCAACCAAATCATTTTTTCTGGATCGAGGTATTCTTTAGCTAAACGCTGAATTTCCTCTACCGTCATGTCTTTTACAATTTGCTGTTGCTGCTTCACATAGTCAGCACTCCAACCGTACTCACTCATATTTTCGAGCATGTTCAGTTTAGCACCAGCCGTTTCAAAAGCCCTTGCTCCACTTTTAATCATAAAACTTTTAGTGGTTTCGAGGTCTTTTTCAGTGTAGGTATTACCGTAGTTGTTCAATATGTCTTTCACCAATTGAGCCGACTCATAACTTACGTTAGTTCTTACTCCACTTGAGATCGTGAAAGCTCCTTTGGTTTTACTTCCTGAAAAACCAGACCTAATGCCATAGGTATATCCTTTACCTTCTCTTAACTCCTGGGTTAATCTAGAGGCAAAACCACCACCACCAAGAATGTAATTCATTACGGTAGCAGGGTAGTAGTCTTCATCCGTAACCGCTAAAGCCGGGTAACCGAAGTCTAAAACAGATTGCTTTGCATCTGGAATATCGAAGAAGAATACCTTTGATTCCGTTGGTCTTGCGGGTGGGTCATAAGTTGGAATATTTACAACCTTGGCTTCCCATTTAGAGTTGAGGTCACGTAAAGAAGTCATCACACCAACTGTATTGATATCACCTACCACATGCATTTTAGCCACGGATGGTGAAATATAATTAGCGTAATATTTTATTAAATCATCCATGGTGATTTCATTCACAGATGTCTCAGTACCTAAGATGTTTTGTGCTCTAATGTTTCCTTCACCATAAATCAATTGGTTATAAGCGTTTTGTGCCACTGAATTAGGACTGGCTTCTTGCTGTCTTATTCTGGCAATTACGGCTTGCTTGGCCAATTCAAATTCACTAGCATCCCACCTTGGATCAAGTAAAATTTCTTCAACCAAATCAATCACCGCATTATAGTTACGTTTCAAAGTATTGACCGATATGTTGATGCTTTCTGTAGACGCAGACACTCTGATTGAGGCTCCCAACTGCTCAATTGCTTCTTCAAGCTGCGCAGTGGTCTTAGTGGCTGTGCCTTTGGCCATCATTTCAGCAGTAAGGTTGGCTACTCCGCCCTTGTTCGGGTCGTCTAGTAATTGGCCACCATCTATAACAATATTGAATTGAATCAATGGCACTTCTTTACTTTCGATTCCATAAACTTTAAGTCCATTTTCTAAAGACTCTTGCCAAACCTCAGGGGTTTTAACTTCTGGAGCATTTCCACTTGGTGGTTCAATTGAGCGATCAAAGGTCGAAGGCGTTTTTTCGTAAGTAGCTATGATAGAAGGATCGAAGCCTTCTTCGGCACCTTCAACAATTTTCTCTTCTACCACTTCAGCTTTTTCAGAACCTTCTAAGGCCAAATCCATTTGACCTCTAGGCACAAAGCTCGTGGCAATGTAATTTTTGCCCTTAATGTACTTGTTGTAAGCATTCATTACGTCTTCTGTGGTCACAGCAAGAATGTTTTCAATGTCTTTGCTGATAAAGCCAGGGTCGTTAGCGAAGATGTTATACTGAGCGAGTTGAAAGCCTTTACCTAAAGCACTAGAAAGGCTATTGTAGAAGCCAGTTTCTTGACCAGCCTTGATTCGCTCTAAATCCTTTTGAGAAATTCCTTCGTTTTCGAATTTTGTTAATCCTTCTTCAATGGCGGTCAACACTTCATCCAAATCCTTGTCGGCAAAAGCCCTTACAGAAATCTGCAATTGACCAGCCAGTTCAGAAGTACGGTTAAACATGCCTACACCAGAGGTGAGTTTTTTGTTTTCCACCAAAACCTGATTTAATGGAGCCGATTTTCCTCTAGAAAGATAACTGCTCAATACGTCTAGTGCATAAGCATCAGTGCTGTATTGCTCCACTGTTGGCCATGTTAAAGTAAGGGCAGGAACACGTGCAAAGTTATCTTCGTGGTAAAGCTTTTTTGTTACGGCTACTTTTCCAGGACGAGGAGAAAGAGGCTTAATAGGCTCTCCTGCTGGTATTTCATCAAAATATTTCTTCACCCATGCTTTCGCTTGCTCGGAGTCAAAATCACCAGAAATAGTCAGTGTTACGTTGTTTGGTACATACCAACGTTTGAAAAAGTCTTTTACATCCTGAAGTGTTGCGTTCTGTAAGTCTTCTAAAGAACCGATCACCTGCCAGTTATAGGGATGGTCGGCTGGATAAAGGTTTTTATCAATTACGTATGAAGTATGACCATAAGGCTGGTTATCGCCACTTTGTCTTTTTTCGTTTTTAACAACTTGTTTTTCTTTGGCCAATACCGGATCCGTTACCGTATTGATGAACCAGCCTAATTTGTCGGCCTCGGCCCAAATCATTTTCTCTAGCGCATCGTTAGGGACGGTTTGGAAATAATTGGTGCGGTCGCGACTGGTAGAACCATTGGCGCCTGATCCGCCAATTCTGGCACTCATTTTATCTAATCCGCCTTTACCAAGGTTTTCAGATTCTAAAAACAATAAGTGTTCGAAAAGATGGGCAAAACCAGTTCTTCCTTCCACTTCTCTGGCCGAACCCACATGAGCGGTCAGGGCTATTCCGATTACAGGATCAGATTTATCTACATGTAAAATGACATCTAAGCCATTATCAAGAGTGAATTTTTCGTAATCGACTTTGAAGTCGACCTTTGGGGCTTCGCTTTTTGGGGTGCAAGCAAAGGCTGCAATGACTAATACAGCAAGTAGGGTTATTTTTTTCAACATAGTTGTTAATTATTTAGTACCGATAGTTAACTAAATAATCAACTCAAAGCAATTTTGAGCACTATGTACGGTGTGAAATATGCTTAATTAAATTTAGGTTGAAATTGTCTTGGGTGTCTTTCAGTAAACTTTTTCTTCAATTGAAAGTAAAGAATGGAGCCTATAATAGGCGAGAAAAGAATGATTAAAAGCCATAGTAAATTGTCTTTACCCGACTTAAACCTTGATTTAGATAAGTCCACCAATGCCCAAACCCATAAAGCTATAGCGAGTAAGATTACTGCAGGAATTAATATATCAGTGATTTCCATAGAGCTAATGTAATTATTTTATTGATAAATTTGTGTTAACGTCCTCTAAGTTAGTCCACTTAATTATTATGAATGGCTGATTAAGTAGCCTCAATGCCCTTTCTCCATACTTGGTAGAATACTTTTTTATCTGATACCTCTTTTGTGGTACATCAAGCGGTATTACTTGTGCTATATTTGGTAAAATAAAATTGATCGACAACGAATTCTTATGCTGATTGAATTAAAATATCACATATAAGATCTTGCTATTGGTCAGTTTGAATTTTTTAATAGTTAATCAACTCAACCAAATTATTATGAAACGCTTTACGCTTGGTAGTGCAATGCTGATAGTATTGACTACCTGTTTTTTATCTTGTAAGCCTACAAAAGAAGAGGCTACCCTAATTCCATCTTACGCAGTAACAATCACACCAGTAGAGGCCGATAATGCCCCCGCATTACAATCTTTTGCCCATGGAGTGAATAGTTTGGATTTACTGCTTTTTGCTGGCAGAACGAATAGTGATAGTGACAACGGAGGTCTACATAAAATCAATGGCAACTCTAATTATTCATCAAAATCTTTTCTTCCTCCTTCATTTAACGAAATGATTTATGTTTATAATCTGGAATCTAATGCTGCACCCTATACCATGTCGATGGACGATATGGTGGAGAGACTGAAAGCTTACCAAGGAGCACACCCAGGGCCAGGTGATGTTGCGCAAGCCATTCCTCAAATTATCGCTGCCTTACCAACATATCAAACCATTTTTAGAGTTACAAACCCACAAGTAACGCAAGATGAAAACGGATTTCTGTATGTAATTGGAGGCTATGGAACACCGATAGGATCTGATACAGTTTCTAACGCTTATCAAACTTTTAATAAAGTGGCGAGAATCCATGTGCCTTCTATGATCAATTTGGTGAAGAATCAAAACTTGGATCAGATTGATTGGTGGAATCTTATTGCTTTTGGACAAGATTCAAAACTAATGGCTACTGGTGGTGAGGTATATAAACTTGGTGACACTTTCTATTTGTCTGGTGGACATAATTTTGGAAGTTCGGCTCCTTTGGCCAAAGATAATCAACAATATCAGGATGCGGTATACCCTTTTACTTTGAAGGTGGAGCCAGGTACTATCAATTTGACAATTGATGTAAAGACAGCGATTACAGATGTGGCTTTAGCCGATTTAGGAACATTTACTGCAGATACTACTTCTAAATTTCGAAGAAGGGATGGGCCAATTGTACCTGCATTATTTTATGATAGTAACAAGAATTTAACGGAAGGATTAACTTTTTATGGCGGTGTGTTTCAACCAGGCTCTAAAGGAGTGGCACCAAATGAAAATCCAGACTCGACCTATAACAGAGCTTGGAATACAGCTATTTATATTCACCCGGCCTTTGGTGATACGAACCCTGTTCCTGAAAGCCCTTATTATACTTTAGATTCAAAATACAATCAGGGTAATTTGAATGTTTACTCTTGTTCGGACATTGAATTCTATGATGCTACAACAAAAACAGTACATACATTACTTATTGGTGGAATTGGAGATGGACAAACTCAGGCACAAACGTCAATGTTGTCAGGTTTTACCAATAGCTTAATGCATGTGACTTATGATTTGGAAAAAGGAACGAGCACACCGAAATTAGAATCAGAGAACATCTTCAATACCGACAATTTTTATGGTGCCGAGTCTGCCTTTATTTATAATTCAAATGCCAATCTGGTTTTTACTCAAGTCAATGGCAAGACTACAGAAGTAATTGATGCGAATGCAACCTTCAAATCTGGTCAGAGTGTTGATGTTGGCTATATCTATGGAGGAATAGAGGCTTTCAATGCCGGGCCTGGCACTTATGGCCCTGGCAATTCAGCTGCTTCAAACAAAATTTGGAAAGTAACAGTGACTAAGAATACGGTAAACAACTAGAAATTTTCTGCCATATCAAAGAGCCTTTGAGAGTAATCTCAAGGGCTTTTTTTATGCGCCTTGATCGATAAGTGATAAAATAGCCTTGGCCTTTACCATACATTCTTCATACTCTTTTTGGGGGTCGGAGTCGTAGGTAATGGCACTTCCTGCTTGAAAGGAATAGGTTTTTGAAGACTTGTTTAAAAAGAGGCTGCGGATCAATACATTGAAATCGAAATCGCCATTGGGACTGATATAGCCTGCGGCACCAGAAAAAGCGCCACGCTTCGTGTTTTCGTATTGCTCAATTAGCTCCATCACTTTTACCTTTGGCGCACCCGTCATGCTGCCCATCGGAAAAGCATTTTTGATGACTTCAAATGCAGTCACATCATCACGCTTTTCAGAAACAATGGTGGAGATCATTTGGTGTACTTGCTGAAAGGAATAAATACCGAAAATCTCTTCTACTTTAACACTGCCAACTTTAGATGAACGTGCTAAATCGTTTCGGACCAAATCTACAATCATCATATTCTCAGCCAACTCTTTTTCATCTGATCGAAGGTCTTTTCTTAACGCTTCATCTTCGGCCTCCGAGTTTCCTCTTGCACGTGTGCCTTTGATAGGTTGCGAAATGATTCTATCGCCTTCTTTCTTCATAAACCTCTCTGGCGAAGCCGAAAGAATATAGTGATCTACGTGTTTTTGAAAACAGGAGAAAGGGCTAGGAGAGAGTTTATTAAGATCTAAGTAAAGTTGAATGGGGTTAACGGTTTCTATTTCTCCATGAAACTCTTGACAGAAATTGATTTCGTAGCAATCGCCTTCTTCAATGTGTTGCCTTAGTTTTTCAATGATGGCCAAATACTTGGTTTGAGTAATGCTGGCCTGCGGTGTGCTCAGTTTGCTTTGTGCCGTACTGCTCTCGGTTTTTTCAATTTGTGCTAAAACATCTTCTTCCGACCAAATCTCTACTTCGTTTCCCTTGAAGAACAAAATATGTTTAGGTTCAAAAAATGAGATTTCAGGAAACTGAACCTTGTCGGTATTATTGCTCGATAAGTCTTCGGTATCGTTTTTCAGATCGTAACCCAAATAGCCAAACAGCCATTTGCCTTGGTGGAAGGCAGAAAGTGCTTCAAAACGATCCTTTTCATTCGGTACGAAAATACGCTTTGCTCCAACGGCCAGTATTTCATCAAAACCATGATAGGGATAAGAAATTCCGTTGGATTGAAAATAGGCACAATGCGAAAATCCATTCGCCCAGTGTAAGGCCTTTTCAAGGAAGAGCGTTTTGTTATTAATGGAAGTGGTTTTCAATGCGTTTTACTAAAGCGATGCAAAGTTAGTAAAGCAAAGAGCATAAAAAAGGGAGCCAAAGGCTCCCTCATTATTCTATTTCAATTTTTATTAAAGAGATGCCTTTGTTCCAGCCTCAAGTACGAAGCCTATACTTACAGTATTGTAAACAAATTTGTCTTTGGCTTTGTCTAATGCAGAAGCTTCATCACCGTAAGCTAAATTCCACTCAGTTCTATCGATGTTGAAGTTAGCTATTGCTTTTACCACACCATCCGTAACGCTTACAGAAGCAGGGAAAGTAATGTTTTTAGTAGTTCCTCTCATTGTTAAGTTACCAGAGATGAAGTGAGTTGGGTTTTCTACCATTACTTCACTTAGAGTAGCAGGAGTAAACTCAGTTACAAATTCTTCTTTGTCAGCTTCTAAATTCTCAGCTTCGTAAGCCGTTGCACCAGTCAATTCAAAAGTAGCTTCTGGGTAAGTAGCTTCGTCAAAGAATTCATCACTCATCAAGTGAGTTTCCAAATCTGTTGCTCCTTTAGAGCCAGCCATGTCTATATTCTTCAAAGAGCTGATGTCGATGGTGAAGTTAGCGCTCACGATTTCATTGTTATTCAAGCCAATTTGACCTTCAGTTAACTGAATTGTTCCGTTATGCTGGCCAGCAGGCTTGCTTCCAATCCAAGTAATCATACTACTTTCAGTATTGATAGCTACTGTGGTTGCGTTTTCGGCAGAAGCCACAGCCTTAGCGTCAGATGTTTCTACTGTTTTGTCACTTGGTCCACATGCTACTACTAAAAGTACTGCGGCTACCATTGCCAAGGTTGATTTCAAAGTTCTCATTTAGTTTAATTAATTATTGTTAATTGCTTTTCAAGATGTAATGGGTAATCGATTTTCTACCCATTTTGTTTATCGGATGCAAAACTACATCAAGAGTGTTTAAGTTCAATGTATGTACATATAATTTTATTCAATGGCAATAATTAAAGCAGTAAAGGGCGTGCAGCCTGTTTTTGGTGAGAAATGTTTTTTGGCAGACAACGCTACCGTAGTAGGTGATGTGCACATGGGCAACAATTGCAGTGTATGGTTCAATGCCGTGGTAAGGGGAGATGTATGTCGAATAGAGATAGGAGACAATTGCAATATTCAAGATGGTGTGGTGATCCACGGCACGTTGAATATGTCCAAAACCGTTATGGGTAAAAATGTAAGCATCGGTCACAATGCCATTGTGCATGGAAGCATTGTCGAAGACAATGTATTAATAGGAATGGGCGCCATTGTAATGGACAATGCCGTGATAGGTACTGGATCTATGATTGCGGCTGGGGCGGTAGTATTGGCCAATACCGTAGTTGAACCCAATTCACTTTATGCTGGAACGCCAGCTAAAAAGATCAAAGAAATAGATGAACGACTCAGAATGGTCATTGACAAAACACCTGAGAACTATATTATGTACAGCGGCTGGATCGAAGACCTTCCAAACCCCTGATCCTTCATTTATTCTTGTGGCATTTTCAAAAAATAAATTATCTTGAAGTATGATTTCTCTTCCATCAAAGGGTGAATACAACCCTTTCTATCAGACCTACATTAGCCAACTAGAAGGCCATAATATTCTAGAACGCATTAGTGAGCAGAAAGCCGAATTAGCTGTGCTTTTCAATTCCATTTCTGAAGAGAAATCGAACACGGCTTATGCTGAAGGTAAATGGACGATTAAAGAGGTATTGAACCATATCAATGATGTGGAGCGCATTTTCACTTATCGCGCTTTGGTCATTGCCAGAGGTGACACGCAGTCGCTTCCTGGTATGGATCAAGACACATATCAGGCAGCGGCAGCCAATCCATCACGCCCCTTGGCTAGTTATTTGGCCGAGTTTGAAGCCATTCGGTCGGCCTCCGTTTTGCTCTTCGATAACCTAAGGGAAGAAGAGACGATGAAAGAGGGGACTGCCAGTGGGAATAAAGTAACGGTTCGGGCACTTGCTGCCATGACAGTAGGGCATGCAGCCCACCATATTCAAATCATCAAAGAAAGGTATCTATAATGTTCATCATCGACCCAAATTTCAACTATCCTAAAGAAACTGAATCTAGAATGTTGATCCGTTTTCAGGACTGCGACCCGCTTCGTCACCTGAATAACGCGAAATACTTCGATTATTTTTTCAACGCTAGAGAAGACCAAGTACCGAAAATTTACGGAGTAGAAATGCGGGAGATTATCAAAATATTCGATGCGGTTTGGGTAGTCTATAATCATCATATTGCTTACCTAAAACCAGCGAATATGGCCGAGTGGGTACGCATAGTCAGCAGAGTGATTTGGTACAACGAAAACACCATGGTAGTGGAGTATTGTATGTTTGATGACTCAAAAAGTTATTTAAAAACTATGATGTGGACTACCTTTAAATATGTAGGTATGAATACCAGCAGAACGGTGGTACATTCAGAAGAAGTAGAGGCTTATTTAAAGGCTATTTTGTACCCTGGGGTTGAATATCATTCAGCCAAATTTGACGAACGTGTTTATCAAGTGAAAAATGAGACCCGCTCAATCTTTTGATTTATCAAAATAGAAGATTATCTTATTAAAGATTCGGGCTGGCTATTATCTTGCCACCACAAAAAAAGAACTGTTAATATATTTGTACCCTAGCCATGGAAAATCAAGGATTTGATCCCCAAGAAATCGAAGAAATTAAAGCCAAAATTAAGGCTTCAGGAAAATCATATACTGTGATCGAATCAGAAGATAATTCTGATGATTACATGAACTTCAATTTTGTTGGAGACTTTGACGGTAAAGAAGTAGTGTACGATGTAGCACTTTATACCTTGAAGATTCAGCACGCAAGTGAAATTTATGAATTGGCTGAACACGAAGCCGCTAAGAAATTCCCTGAGTACAAAGCCATAGCCTACGAAGAAGATGAGAATGGAGACATTGCTCCATTGGGTGATATGGAAGAGGAAATTGGGCTATACATGGCCGAAGTGATGGAAGAGCTTGAAGAAGAAGAGGCCGTAAAGGTTCAAGAGCATGTGGACATTGATGAGAATATCGACTTTGGTGTTGGACTTGATGTTGGGTTGAATGTAGAGAAAATTACTCCTGAAGTGATTGAGAAGTTCATTAAGGATTTCACAAACGACAATTTAGAACTTGATCCAACTTACTACGCGTTCCAATTGGAAGACGAGGACGAGGATGACGAAGAATAATTAATTCTTTTTATGATAGAAAAATCCCTAACGGTCGCTAGTTCGACTTTTAGGGATTTTTCTTTTTATCACCTTTGCACCAAACAATTACCTTCAATTGTAGCTTGTCGTTTTTATGTTGAAAATAGCCTGGAAAGACCTTTATGCTCACGTATTGCCCAATAATCATCGCTTTCCGATGGAGAAATACAATTTGCTGCCAGAGCAACTTTTGTATGAAGGCACCATTGCTGAGCGTAATTTTTTCACTCCCGAGTTATTGAGTGAAACGGCCATAATACGAACCCACAAAGCAGACTATTGGGATAAGCTTAAGACCCTTTCCTTATCCAGAAAAGAAGAAAGAAAAACGGGTTTTCCGCTTTCAGCTGCTTTGGTTGAAAGAGAGCGTGTAATTATGCAGGGCTCGGTAATGGCTGCGCGCTTTGCCGTTGAAAATGGAATTGCCATGAATATGGCTGGTGGCACACATCATTCGTTTACCGACAGGGGAGAGGGCTTTTGTTTGCTCAATGACATCGCCATTGCCGCCCATGATTTGCTCGATAATGAACTGGCTACACAGATTTTAGTTGTGGATTTAGATGTACATCAAGGTAACGGTACTGCCCAGATATTTGAAAACGAACCCCGTGTTTTTACTTTCAGTATGCACGGTGCTGCCAATTATCCACTACATAAAGAAAAGTCCGACTTGGATGTTGGGCTGAAAGATGGGACTGATGACAATACTTATTTAAGTTTATTAGAGGCCAACTTAAAGGCATTAATCGATACGGTTCAGCCTGATTTTGTCTTCTTTCAGTCGGGAGTGGATGTTTTAGCAACCGACAAGCTGGGGCGCTTAGGAATGACCTTGCAAGGCTGCAAGCAGCGCGATAGAATTGTGCTAGAAACCTGCAAGCAAAACGACATTCCTATCATGGCTTGTATGGGTGGTGGGTACTCCGAAAAAGTAGTTCATATTGTTGAAGCCCACGCCAATACCTTTCGGTTGGCGCAAGAGATTTTTTTCTAGGGAAAGGACAAAGGACTTGATTAATAATGGTCACAGGTCCTACCTATGGCATATAAATCAGAGAACTTGCGACAGTTGGTTTTTAGCATAACGCTCATTTTTTTCGTCATTGCGAGAAGCAGACTTCGCGTTAGCGAAAGGCTGTGACGCGGCAATCTGGGAGATTGCTTCGTCACAAGCTTTTGTTTGCACAACGCTTATTTCTCGCAATGACGCTTCGGAAAGGCTTCATCGAGCAGTCATCCTGAGCTTGTCTCAGGATCCGTTTCCTACTCCGAATAGAAAACCTTTACTTCTTTTTGGTATTCCGGTAGAAGTAATTAATTCCGTCCGAATTGCTTTCGATAATGTCCAATCTCTTGTCATTATTTAAATCGGCAAGAATGATATCATAAGTTGATTGCTTTTCATCCCTTAGCATGATTTCCGTCCAGGAAGCCCCTTTGTCAAAATTGAGAAACACCTTGTTGGGTTCTCCTGAGTTTGCTACCACAATATCAATACTTCCATTTCCGTCTATGTCGCCAAAGTCTAAGGAATATGAACTGCCAGGGCTATTGTCAAATACTGTTTTTCTGCTGAAATCCATTTTTCCATTACCAAAGTAGATCACATTTGGCTCTCCAATGTTGGCTGTAATAATGTCCAGATGACCATCATTGTCGATATCAATTACGCCCACCGATCTTGTCCCGTCTGCTCCGGAACCGAAAGGAATCTTTTCAGAGAAGTTTAATTTCCCATCATTCAGGTAGATGTAGTTTTGCTCTCCGTCTCTATTGGCTAAGATCAAATCCTTATGACCATCCTTGTTGATGTCGGCAACATCTACATCAATAGTGGAATCGTCTTTTGAGCCAAATTTTAGTGTTTGGGTAAACTCTCCCTTGCCATTGTTGAGGCATATTTCATTTACTTTTCCTCTATTGGTGATGAGGATATCAATGTCTCCGTCCGAATCAATATCAGTCGTTCTTAAATTACGGGTTGGCGCATATGGATCTCCAAAATGGCCTAACTTTGAAAAGTTTCCTTTTCCATCATTCAAATAAATAGTGTTTGGTGCCATGTCATTGCCCACTGCGATATCTAAATCTCCGTCCCCGTCAAAATCGGCTAATTCTGTTGCGTAACTGGTCTCTTCGATATTATCGAGTAGTCTTGATACCGTAAATATTCCCAATCCATTGTTGAAGAATACTTTATTGGCTTGGGGCCAATGCCTGCCATTGGCGACTATTAAATCTATATCCCCATCATTATCGATGTCTCCAGCGCTTATTGAGGCAGACCTGTCTTTATCGATGCCTAAGACTAGTCTAGAACTCGTTACAAAGTCAATCTCTTGTGCAATCACTAAAGTCGGCATTGATAGACAAAAAAGGAATATTAATTTCTTCATGGTTCTATTGTTGGTATCGTTGTGTAATGAAATAAAAATCTGTCGGAACACCGCTAATCTGTCTGACTAAAATCGGGGTTAAAGCTAAAAATAAAATCGAATTCAAGTGGCTTGTTAGGAAGAACACCAACAAGTGTGGGAGGTAATTGGTCTGACCGCTCAAAGTGGTCAGACCAATGGAGTTCGTTTTTAGTGCTCTGCTAAGCATTGTCACCCTGTAAGTTCCGAGACTTCGGAATTCCCGAAACACAGAGGGTATTGATGTGTGGAACTTGAAAAGATGCTTACAGCATGACGACAAATTAACCACCATCGTTACTTTAAAGCTTACTCACTTTAAATACCTTATAGGCTTTTTCGCTTTCTGAACTTGCTTCCTTTACAGAAAAATGAATGCCTTCTTCGGTTACAAAAGTACTGCTTAGGCTGGCTTGATCTACTAACTCTTTGGGTAGATTGATTGAACCCGATGTTTTGGTTTTAGTATCGAAAACAATCAATGATGCTCCAAATATTTTCGGTTCTTCTTCATTTGTCTCTGGGTTGATTCTAGGTTTGGTACCATGCACCAGTATTCTGTAAATCAGCTGTTTGTCTGGACTCGTGAGCAAGGTTCCCACAAAATGAGGTGGTTGTGTAGGGTTGGGGCCAATAGAAACGCTGTTTTCAGATTTGGTGATAATTGATAAAGTGAAAAAACCATCTAGGTCGGTCGATTCTACTTCAGGGTCTCCAGCAAAATAGACTTCTTTTAACTCACTATTTTCAAAATAATAAAGGCTGTCGCTTATTTGTGATGTTACATAAAGGTTTTGATCGTCACCCGCAAATTGAAAGCTTAGTGAAGAAATACCACCAGATTTCGACATTTCTCTTATTTTTTCTGCTTTCTCTTCAAAGTCAGGCAAAACAGTTCTTTCGTCTAAAAGATACTTTTCAACCTCGCCTTTCTCAAAATCATAAATTGCTCTTAACCAACTGGTGTCTCCTTCCGCAGTTACCAATGAGGTATTTGATGCATAGATTTTGCCATTTTTAAAAGCTGTACTAGCATCTAAGGAAAGCCTAGTTTGACTGAAGGAAAAATTCTGATTTACCAATATTCTTTTTAACACTTCACCCTCCTTATTGATTCTGTAATAGAACTGCATGGTGTTGACGAAGATGTTGTCAAAATCATGCACCCAATATTCAAAGAAGTAATAAGGATAAAGAATTTCGTTGGGGCCATCTGCGGCAAGTTTGATTTTGTGGACGATTTCACCTGTTTTATAATTGTAAAAATAGATGTGTCGATTTGGCCGATTGAAAAAGCTGTAATATTCAACACCATCAATCACTGTATACTGGGCCTCAATTCCATCAACAGAAGTTTCATCATCCAGCATAAAGACTTTGTCTTCTAGCTGTGTAAGCTGGTAGGTTACGTTTGCTGTTTCAGATTCATCCTTGGATGAAGTGCCGCAAGCAGTTAGGATAAGTGAGAATGCAAATAGGAGAGTATTAACCTTCGTTTTCATAAATAGACCTTTAGCTTACAATTTATAAGATTTTTCTCATTGAAAATACTTAAGCTAAGATTGTTGGTAGAAGAAAAGGTTGCATGAGAGAACACAATGCTGAAGCCAGCATCAATAACCACCCTTAGTGGTTTCAGAAAGTAAGATGATGAACTGTTATACTCTATCCATCATCGACATAGTATTGAGTATACAGTGCGCTATGATTAATGGCCATAGATTCCGTCCGAATTTCACATAAGCTATCCCCATAACTAAGCCAATAAGCCCAGCGGTGATTGACCGTGCGGAAAAATCGTTTGAGTGTCTAAAGCCGAAAATTGCAGCTTGCAATAGGACAGCAACGACCGTAGCGAAAGTTGTTGAAGAAAAAAGACGTTCAATCCAGTTCATTAAGAAGCCTCTATCGAGTACTTCTTCCAAGGCAGACTCCAATAGCACCATTGGCATGATGGAGAAGAATAACCACCAATTTCCTTCTAAGTTTCCAAATTTGGAAGCAGCAGTTTCAGGGGATGTATCTGGCGCTATTGTAAACGGTAATGCATCTTTGATAATTTCGAAGGCCATAATGGAAAGCACAACAGCGACCAGGATTAGAACAGAAATGCCTAATGTTTTTCCTAAGCTTTTGGGTTTCCGTAGTCCCAATTCTTTCCAAGTAACGTTTCTGACTCGCATTCTCCAGGTGGCAACCACCAAGGTTGTAAGCGACCAAAAAAGGCCATTGACCATAAAACCGAATTGAGGGAAATATACTTCTCTAATCAAGAACATGACTGAGATATAAATGGCTAGGTCGAAAAGGAAACCCTTATAATTGGTTGATCTTGAATCGGTACTGGAAATTTCGCTTTTCATTTGGGGTGTTTAGTTCGTATTGGGTCTACTGTGAGACAACCAGACTTTTAGAATGGTTACAGTTTTATTTCGTGTAGCTAAGAAATACAAAGGCCTAAAAAAGCGCACTTATGTCCGGTCTTCTTGCCTTCACTAATCTTCCGAAAAGTCAAGTAGACACCAATAGGGGTTGAGAAGGATAAATCTCCTAGTTTATTACTATCACATTCCATCCCGATGGTAGAGAAATAGAGCCACCTGTGACAGGGGTTATTTTAATATTTGTTCCATTTCGTCTAAGAAAGACTGGTCTGGTACACTGGTTTGTAATATTAATAGTCTGAAATGATCTGCTAAAACCTCTTCTGGATGAATAGTATAGTCTGTATTGTTTCCAATAAGAGCTTTTAGATTGGATGCCTCAGAAAAGTCTTTAAGAACTGGTGATCCATTGATTAAAACGGGAGTTTTATTATTAGCATCTCCTTCAACGATCATCAATTTTTGACTTAAATAGCTGAAAAAGGAGCCTCCAGTATAAGGGTTTTCAGAATAGATAATGAACATGACATCCTTTTGCTCTCCATCGATTTCAACTGTCAAAAAATGTTCATACAACGGAGCATCTGGATTTGTGATTTCTCCATCCTTTATTGCTGTGGGTAGTGTGATTAAACTACACTTTTCAAAATTAATAGTACTGTATAATTCATCTCGCTTCGTAGGGTTTGCTCTTGAATAAATATGGAATAATTCGTGTAAGAATAATGACTCTGTAGGTGGGGATTTTAGGACAATGTAATTTGACCTAGTGTAGCCATTGGCATCCCCTTCTTCTTCCATTGAGCTTTTCACCAGTTTTATCTCAGCTGGCAATTCAAGATTTAACCCCAGTGCTTCAATTTTTGCTTCGGCAGAAGCTATGGTGATTTTTATCGTTTCAATTTCTGAAGCCGTCCATGATCTGGCTTGTAACGAGGCATACTGAAGGTATTGAGATTCACTATTAGAGTTGATATTTTGCGTTTTAGCCTTAATGTCGAAAGGACTTAGCTTTTGTGAATACACATCTGAAGTGGCCATTAAAGCAGTAGACTCTTGTTTTGTAGGGAGAATGATTTTGGAGTTACTTAGAAACGAGACTTCGGTGCTAGTTTCTACAACTGGAGTATAATCATCATCTGCTGTTTCATCTTTGTCGCACGAGCTTATGAACATTGTTATAATTAGAATAAAAAGAATATTCGGTCTCATGGTCTTGTATTTAATTGGCTTAAATCATTTTATATCAGTAATATATGAAATAATATATTAAGAAAGTAGGGCGTAATCCCATGTTGTATTGGGTAGGACGGAGGTTGGGGTTTTGAGGTTTGGTGCTGAAAACTCCAAAAAGGGCGCAGTTGGTGGGGATTGCTGAATGGACACCAACAAAGACAAAAAGTAAGTCTATACTTTACTTTTCGAACAAAAAAAGACCTGCAATCTCTCACAGGTCTTTCAATTCAGTTGGTGTTATTTCTAATTAATTACCGTCAGGTAAATCCATATCTACATTGTTTCTGTAGTCGCCTAGCAAATGCTCGGCAAAGAAATACCACATCAATTTCTCATAGTAATCTCTCTTGCTGCCATAGCCATGTCTAGAGCCTGGAATTGGCATATAATCGAAACGTTTACCTGCTTTCATCAACTCGTCTGCTACACGCATACTGTTGCTTGGGTGTACGTTGTTATCGATTGTACCGTGCGTAAGTAAAAGGTGCCCTTTTAAGTTGCTGGCCAAAGACTGGTTGGTTTTTACTTTTCCATCCCAAGTGACAGTGGTAGTTTCATTACCATCTTTGTCCTTTTTCGTTTTCTCCTTTTTGATTACACCATTGTGTGTTTCGCCCCACCATTTGTTATAAATGTTATTGTCGTGGTTACCCGCAGAAGAAGCCGCAGCGGTGTAGAAGTTAGGATAGGTAAGCAAAGCCGCAGTAGACATAAATCCACCACCTGAGTGACCGAAAATACCTACATGGTCAATATCAATCCATTCGTGTCTTTCGGACAATTGCTCCAAAGCACGTTTATCATCTGCCAAAGCATAATCTCTTAAATTTTGCCATCCGTAAGTGTGGTAATATTTAGAACGCATTGGCGAACCACCTCTGTGCCCCATGCTCACTACAATAAAGCCCAATTGCGCCATGGCAGTTTGGTAACCACCAGTAATGGTAAAATCATTGGTAAACGACTCTACTTGTGGGCCAGGGTATACATAAGAAATGATTGGGTACTGACGTGTAGAATCAAAATCGAATGGCTTGAACATTACACCGTAAAGATCGGTAATGCCGTCATCGGCTTTCATGGTAAAACGCTCAGGTTTTTCCCAACCAGCTTGCACTAGTAAGCTCAAATCAGCAGTCTCTAACTGCATAATTACGTTTCCGTTGTTGTCTTTTAATGAGGCAGTTGGCGTAACGTCTACCGCAGAGTTATTGTCTACATAGAATTTATTCGACTTCGACATGCTCATTCTGTGGTTACCGTTATCGGTAGAAATGGCTTTGAAGCCAGAACCATCAAAATTGGCTTTGTACATTAATGCGTAGTAAGGATCAATTCCATCTTCTTTTCCGAAAGCTTCGAAATAGATTTTTCTTCCCACAGTGTCCACACTCTGCACTTGGCCAGTCACGAAATGACCGCTGTTGGTGATTTTGTTTTTCAAAGCACCTGTTTGGCCGTCATAAAGGTAAAGCTGTCCAAAACCAGTTCTTTCCGACCACCAGATCAACTCTTTTCCTTCTTCCATGATCAATAATTGCTGATAATCCCAGTTGAAATAAGGATGATCCACATCTTGGAAAAGCACTTTCAAGTCACCATTGGTAGTGTTGATTACACTTACGTCTAGGGTATCGCTAGTTCGGTTCATTCTGGTCAAGAAAAGCTTGTCAGAAGTTTCGCCCGGTAAGTAAGCACTGATGGTTTGGTCAGTGAATTTTTCGACATCTACTTCAATATGTGTTCTTGTTTTCGGGTCGAAGATTTCTAGATGCTCCTGAGGAACATTTTGGTCGCCCGGCATGGCATATTTATACACCTCTAATTTTGGTCGCGGAAGCGTTAACTCATTGATTACAAAAAGCTCTTCTACTTTTCTTGAATCAGAACGGTTAACAAAGAATTTCGCCTCGTCTTTAAACCATCTCGCTCTCGCTCTTGTGCGCTTATCGGTTGTTGTGTCACCTGCATCACCAGCATAGCTAAACCATTTCTCACCGTCTTCAGTCAATTGAATTTCGGTTGAATCGGCATCACCCGCCATCATCATATATAGGTTATGATTTTTAGCAAACGTGATGTAAGTACTGTCAGGAGAATAAGATGCCCAATTGTTTCTTTTTGGCCTCTTTTCAGTAGAATCACCTTTGGTGATGAGTTTTGAATTTAGGTTGAAATTGTAGTCGATGCTGTCCACCATAAACTTAAGTGTGGTATTGTCATCTTCCAATTTCAAGCCTTTTAAATCAAGGTCATTGTGGTTCCAAGGCTTGCGGGTAAGTTCGCTCAATTGCGCTGCAAATTCCTTGTTATCGAACATCTGGTTTTTGGTTTTCTTTACGGGGTCTACTACGTAGAATTTCTTTCCAGAAGTAGTGGTGTAAGTGTACCAAAATTTATCGCTGTCTTTAAACCACTGCGGAGATACGCGCGTGCTTTTCAGCATTTTACTCAGATTGTCTGAGCTAAATTTCTGAGCTGCTTTAAAGTCAGCTTTGTGCTGCTGTGCCGAAAGCTGGATTACAGCAAAGGTAAGCAGGAGTGTAAGAATCTTTTTCATGCATGTAAGGTTGTTTGGTCAATAATAACCCCAAAGCATCTGAAATACAACGGCTTTATTTTACGCTAACTATAGAAGGGATAAGCGGAAGAGTTCTGTCAGAATTGTTGTTCACTAGTTTACTAGGGTGCTCATTCATGCATCCCCCTCCGGCCATGGCCACCTCCCCCAAGGGAGGATAGTGTCCCGTCCTGAAATAGCCTCATAACACCAATATTCATCATTTACCCCAAAGGGGTTGAACATTTATGGAAAATGGCAGATAGATTTTTATACGACCCCGATGGGGTCGCACTCTATTTTTTGTGCATTGAGTTATAAATGTTTAATCCCTTCGGGATTTATGTCATGCGCTAAGCCCTTTCTTTAACCGAAAGGTGGTTTGTTGGTGACAACACCAACAAGGGCAAAAAAAGCTTTACCGCACGAATGTGCTTTTTTTTGTTAAAGGAGTGAATTAGCCAGTTATTTTATATTGACTGGCGCCCAGCCAGTACTCAATCAATGTATCAAAGAAGTATATAGATATGATTGCCAGTATGGCGATAACCAGTGCAGATAACCGCCTGTTCATATGGGGGGTAGTGGCTTGGTTGATTCCGGTAAGTAGCTGAAAAGCAGAGAATACTCTTTCACGATTGTAGTTCAAAATGAGAAAGAGCATTACCGTAACGATGACTGCATTGGCCAGTGCAGGGTAAACATCTAGAAAGATAACATCGAACAGCATAATGTTGACCATGATAGGCATAAGTATGAGAATGCCTAATAATTTTGTTTTGTTCCACAGTAGAAACCAAGCTCCCAATAGCTGACTGAGCGCTACAAATAAAACGTATGCATAAGAATGCCCCATGAATGTCCATGCGATTGAAAAACTGTTGACTTCGCCCAACGTTGTATTGGCTATTTCGGCTGGTAGGTTTCCCTTCATGTAAAACTGACCGCCTAATAATTTAGATAGACCATAAACATTCAGAATTAAGAAAACGCATTGTCTTAAGGCAAGCTCTAGGTTCGATTTATTTAATAATTTCATTTTAATTACTTTAATAAGTGGAGTGTTGGCCAATAAGCGACTTTCTCTTGTTTACTGTAAGAGACAAGGTTTTTAATGACCATAACAAGGTTTAATAAGTATAATACTGAGGTAATGATGGCAGAAGCGGTTAATGCATTACTAAAGGTTTTGAAAACGAGCAGGGTTGTAATTAAGGCCAGTAAGTTCAATCCAAAAAGTAGTAAAGACCAAGTGATCTGAAAATTCAAGGTTGCTTTGCCAACACTGTCCAAGCCTTTGATTTTATGTCGGTTTAATATCCATATCACTAATGGGATAATGATTCCCAATACGGGGAAAGCTAAGAAGCTGAATTGAGAGAGAAGTAGCATGGAAACCTTGCTTTTATCTTCCTGTATTTGCCAATCAATCAATTCATCGGGAGATACTTCCAATGCTAAAGCCAACTTTTGCAATGAATCACCATGAGGTGTGGTTTCTCCATTTTCGATTCGCTGAATGGTGCGTAGACTTAGCTGAGAAGCTTGCGCAAGCCCTTCTTGAGACATGCCTTTACGGTTTCTGATCTGCTTTATTTTTTGAGCTTGCTCTATATTCTTCATTTACGGAATATTGTTGAACTCAAAGATAAGAAATAGACATTAGAGGCCTTGCGCCATGATTACGACACCTTTGCGCCATCCTTGTCTGATGTGTTTATAGGTATGGAAAAGGAGTTTTAAATGGCGTAGCTTTTATTGGTGTAGCGCTTTTGTTAGTGTTGTCACCAACAAACTGTGTCATAGTTATTTTTCAACCGAAAAGTTATCCAAACAGCCCCATATAGAGTTTTATAAATTTGAAAAGCATATTCTGAACCAGAAATCTTGAATTATACATTAGAGAATAAAGAGAAAGGAGGCTTGTTGGTGACAACACCAACAAGGGCAAGCGCTTAGGACATGCTTATAATCACCTTTCCCTTGGCCCTTCCTGTGGCCAGGTATAGGTAGGCTTCAATGCCTTCAGCGAAAGGATAGACTTTGTCGATGATCGGTTTGATTCTACCTTCTTTCACCATCACAGAAATTTCATCGAGTTGCTCCCCATTGGGCTGCATCCAAGTGAGCTTGTAATTGGCCGACTTTTCTTTGATCAGACGAGCGAGGTTTTCTGGTAATTCGTAGCCTTTTATGCCCATCATGGCGGCAGTCTCCTTATCTGGAACCCCCGCAATGCTGGTTACTTTGCCACCTTCTTTGATCACCTGAAAGGCATCTAGCATATAGTCGCCACCCAGTGTATCGAAGACGAGGTCGAGATCTGAAACGATGGATTTATAATCTTCCTTTTTATAGTCGATGACACGGTCGGCACCGAGTGATTTTACCCAGTGGACGTTTTTGGTGCTGGTGGTTGTGTATACATAGGCGCCTTTGGCCTTGGCATACTGTATGGCAAAACTGCCCACGCCACCTGAACCTGCATGAATAAGGATGCGGTCGTTTTTATTCAAGCCCACACGCTCTAAGGCTTGTATGGAAGTAAGTCCGATTAAGGGCAAACTGGCGGCTTCTTCAAACGAAATGTTTTCTGGTTTTTTGGAAACCACAGTACTTTCAACAGCGACAAACTCCGCTACCGTACCCATCTGCTGTTGGGGCACTCGGGCATATAAAGCATCACCCACTTCGAAGCCAGTAACGTCTGTGCCTTTTTCGACAATGATGCCACTGACATCAAAGCCAATGGAACTGGGTAAATCCAAGGGAACCATGTCTTTTAAACCTCCACTCACAAGTTTGTAATCAATAGGGTTGAGGGAGGCTGCTTTGGTTTGAATAAGAATACTTGTGGAGTTGAGGCTTGGTTTTTCGGTTTCGTTGATGGCCAAACCGTCTTTCAATTCACCGTATTTTATAATTTGTAATGCTTTCATAATTGATTTTATATTGAATTTTACGCAGATGTGCTGGCCTCAAGCTGCCGATGTCTTCCTTGTACAAATGATCTTGAATTGACCTGACAATATCTAGATTTCAGGCCTTTTGAAAGGGAGCTCGATCCAATCATCTAGCTTCTCCTACAACACAAAAGCATCAGATATGTTCCCTAAAATTCTAATAGAATTGGACGGGGAGGGGCTTATGCTTGGAAATGGGGTGTTGGGCTTTGGGTGAAAAGAGAGGAGAGGTGAAGGGATAAGGTGTTTTGGGGGATGGGACGGCCATACGCTACTTAAAGGTATGTTGCAATGACGTTTGTCGTACTTTCGTGAATTCAAAGTAAGTCTCTTAGACCCTTAATTATTACAAGGATGCCACCTATTATTCCAACAATTGAAGTTACTGGATTCTTCAGACTATCTAATCGCTCTAAAAAAGAGCGGATTGGTGTTCTCAGGCCATCTAAACCTTTTAATAAGAAATAGAACAGAATGAATAAATAGAATAAAATACTTGTCACCAAAGTAGATAAACCGAGAGAAAGGAGATATTGATTAATGTGTCCACCTGTATGAGACCAAACAGCCGGGCTATACAATTGATAGTATGTGAGATACAATACTATCACAAGGATAAATGAGATAAGTAAGTCAATAAACAGGAAAGATATTTTTATTAAAAAGTGTCTGTTGGCAGATTTCTTTAGAAAATATCTTGTTTCAATTAATGAAAAATAGTCAACAATAAAGTTGACAAAGATGTACAATAAGATAATGTAGTCGTGCCTCACGAAAGTTATCCAGGATTCGTGAGAAAGAAATTGGAAGGGGCCTATTCCTAATGGGCCGAAAGCTTTAACAGGAAAAAAAACTAATGCTATAAGATATAAAAGACAAACAGAAAGAAGTGAACTTAAGATCGATCTTAAGAAACACTTTGGACTAAAATGTTTCCTTCCATAGATTTTATCAAAAAGTTCATTGAAAGTGTTATGGAGTTGATTTGCCTCATGGGAGAATTTGAATTGCTCATCCGATAGCCTGTACCAAATAGTAAAAATGCTATTCTTAATTCTTTTTATGTCTTGCTCATTTAGAAACTTATCGATGATTATTCCAATACCACTGGATATTGTCAATATGGCTATGATAGGTATCCAATCCATTTTTAGTCTTTATGAAATACAACCTTTTTGACCATGATTAGTAGAGATTAGGAAATACTTACCATTCAAGACTCTAATAATTACATCTTATAAATATATTAATTGTAGCCAACTTTTCAGCCTCCGCGAAAATTTTCTCACCGATAAACCCAATTCATTATAGATTTTTCTTCGACATATTCCCCACTAGATTAGATGTGATATTGACGTTAGTATTGTGGAAGTTTTTAATATTGATTAATGGGTTTTTAGTTAGCAGGCTCATGGTTTCAGTTGCAAAACTCTCTATTGATATTAACAATTCTTCCAACTTTCCAGCTTGAATAATTGGTATCGGAAATGGCTCAGGATAAAGTTCACTAAGCTTGGATTTATATTCAAATAAACCCGAATTTATCTCTTTCATTTCCAATTCATCATTTCCATTCAATTTTGCCTCGTAAAAAGGGGCATCAACTAATAGTATTGGAATAGCAATTACATGGTGGTTATCTTTAATATAATATTCAAGATAGTCCTCCTCTTTTCTAATCCAATCCATAAAAGATTTCAAAACGGTATTCGTTGCTTTGTGAATGGTCTCATCGCTATTTGTAAACCCTTGAATAAGCTTGAATCCAACACTACTTTGAGAAGGGAGTTTGATGCGTCTTGAGTCATTATTTATTAGAATTCTTATGTATGGGCCATCAACACCATACCAATCGCCTAGAGATATGTCCTTTCTATTAATTGATTCAGAAGTAACTAGAATAAAAGGTTTGTCAGATTTTTTGCATTCAATCAGTAAGTCAAGCTGAAGAGAAATTTCTGACTCTTTGTTTTTCCATGTTCTACTTGCGTATAAATCTAACTCACGTGAAATGTTATTTTCCGGATCATGGTATAAACTAGAGTTAATAACGTTAAACTGGTTTTTGACTAAAATGCTTTCACCCAAAATTTCTAAGGGATATCCAGTCCTATTAAACCACTCTTTAAGTTTTTCAACCATGCTCTAAGCTGTTTTTAACGCGGGAGTCAAAATCCTCACGATTTCTCCCAATATTTTAATCACTCAATCTAATAGTTTTTAATTTGATTGAGCGCACCTATAGTATAATTGGATATGGATTTTAATAGATTTTCTAAAATTGGGCAGTGATTATGTTAGGGGGATAAAAAAAGCCATGAATTATTCATCCATGGCCTTCAACTATTTTCTGCCTTTGTTGGTGTTGTCACCAACAAGGGCATCTTATGAGGTCTTTAAAAGTTAGAGGGCCGTAAGCTTATTGCTCACGGCCCTCTACTCGATTAGCCTATTCTTTTAGTGCTGAGCACTCGGTCACTCAGTTTTTACCAAATCTTGATTCTTTCTTCTAGGGGTTTGTAATTGGCATCACCTGGCTGAACATCAAATGCTTCGTAAAAAGGAGTGAAGTTCATTAAGGGGCCGTTTACACGCCACATGGGTGGTGAATGAGAATTGGTTTTTACATAGTTGCGTAAATACTCGTCTCGGGTTTTTACACGCCAAATACGGGCAATGGACATAAAGAAACGTTGGTCGGGCGTATATCCGCCAATCTTTACTGTGTCTTGTCCTTGCTTGGTTAACTTAAAGGCTTCATAAGCAATGGAGATCCCGCCATTATCTGCTGTATTTTCCCCAACAGATGATTCGCCTATTAAATGCAAACTGTCCAAAACAGTATAAGAGCTGTATCGATCAATGATCTGCTGCGTTTTTGCTTGGAATTTTTTGTAGTCTTCATCCGTCCACCAGTTTTTTACATTTCCATCTTTGTCAAATTGAGCACCTTGATCGTCAAAAGCGTGGGTCAATTCGTGGCCAATCACCATTCCAATGCCACCATAATTAATGGCATCATCGGCTTGTAAATCAAAGTAGGGAAATTGTAGAATTCCTGCCGGAAACACAATCTCATTCTGAGAAGGGTTATAGTAGGCGGTTACTGTAGATGGCGTTGTGCCCCATTCAAATTTGTTAGGGGCTTTGTTCAACTTATCTAAACCATACTGATAATCGTTTTTTCTTAACGCCACTACATTTTCAAAGTACTTGTCCTTATCTATGTTTACATTTCCGTAGTCTCTCCAAACATCTGGATAGCCTACCTTCTTGGTAATCGCGTATAATTTCTCCTTGGCTTGAACCTTTGTGACATCACTCATCCAGTCCAGTTGATTGATTCTAGTTTCAAAGGCTTTTTGCAGATTGTTGACCAAATCGGCCACTCTGGTTTTTGCATCTTCATTGAAATATCGTGCCACGTATAACTGCCCAAGTGCAAAACCAAGTTGTCTGTCCACCTTATTCACCATGATTTGAGCGCGTGATTGTTTCACTGCTTGCCCAGAGATGATTTTTGAGTATTCGAAAGCTGCCGTTTCAAAAGGCTCACTTAAAATTTCAGCGTAATTGGTCAATACATTCGCTTTTAAATAGGTCTTCCAATCCTCTAAAGGAACGGAAGGAAGCATAGTATTGAGTTTTGCATAGTAGGCAGGTTGACCGATATCTACAGAATCGGCTTCTGCACCAAAATGATTTAACAATTTGGACCAACCGATATTCGGCTGACTTTTATTAAGATTGGCTACGGCCAGTTTGTTGTAATTGGCTTTGACATCTCTACGCTCGATACGCGTTTTATGCGCTTCCGCCAATTGCTTTTCAATGCCATAAGCAGTTGAAGTACTTTTCTCTGCATTATCATTTCCTGTTAATTCAAAAAGCTTGGTCAAGTACGCTTGATAGGCCTTTTGAATTTCAAGGGTAGATTCGTCTGTTTTAAAGTAATAATCACGGTCGGGCAAGCCAAGGCCAGTCTGGCCAAAATGCAACATGTTTACGCTGCTGTTTTGATCGTCTGGAGAAACCCCCATACTGATCAATGAACCATTTCCTGATTTGAACTCATTGGCAACAAATTGCATCATTGCTGGAACAGAATTGATCGCGTTGATTTGATCTAACAAAGGTTGAATGGGTTCAAAACCACGTTCGTTGATGAGCGCGGTATTCATTCCTGAATTATAAAAGTCGCCTACCATTTGGTCAGCGCTGCCTTTTTCATGGGTTCCACTGGATACTTCTACCAAAATATTTTCTAAAAGTACCTTCTGAGGGATATTTAAGAAGCTATAAGAACCAACGCCAGATTGGTCGTCTGCGATAACAGCGTTATCGTACCAAGTTTTGTTTACGTGGAGAAAAAAATTATCCCCTGGTTTGATGCTTTCATCGATTCCATCGAAATCGAATTTATTGGCTTCTGCCACTTTTTCCTTGTCGCAGGAAACAAGGGTGAACAGGGCTAGCGTGAAGTAAATTAGTTTTTTCATAAGTCTATTGTGGTTTCTAATGAGGGTGAACATGGTGATATACACCATAAATTCTACACTCATCATATTGATCAGTGAATCTAATATTTTTAATTTGATTGGAAGAACCTACTGTGTAAATAGGAATGAGGTGTCTGCCTTTGTTGGTGTTGTGAGGCTGACCGAGAATGGTTTGACCATATTCAAGTTCAGAAGAATATTTGGCATTGACTCTTGAGCCTCCCTATTCCGAAGCCTCGGAACCTCCATGGAGGGATCTTGAGCATCAGTTAATTTTGATTCAGAGCCTTAAATTACGATCTGAGGCGAAAGTCTTCCCCTTGGGGGAAGATTTAGATGGGGCTTAGACCTAGGAGCACCAAATTTTGTTTGGTGGCAAAATTTCTGTTTCGAGTTCTCGGTCAGCCTATTGTCACCAACAAGGGCGAAGTAAGCCGCTGGGAAGTTATGATTGAGTTTTGCTTATTATTTCTTCCATACGCTGAGCGGTTTCAATACCATGAATAGGCAAACCTTCAGGGCTCAGCAAGCCAATTTGGACGAGCACACTTGCTTGATCCCAATAGATGTGTTCATGAGTAACTTTTCCGTCTTCAAATCCAACGATTACGACCAAAGGGATTTCAACACGCTTTCCAGTAGGAGGGATGTTGGGTAGCATCCAACCAACTTCAGTAGTATGTGTGAACTTGAAAATTATTTCATCAACTAATTGATTTTGGTCAATTGTCTGAGATACAGGAACCATTTCAAGGTCTGGTGGAAAGAACTTATCAAACGGAATGAGACTGCTGTAAAAACTCTTTACGCCTTCATAGCCAATTCCACCTATTAGGGTAGGAATATTATTCAAATGAGGGTTGGGTGTCATTGTGGAAAGTGTAGTATCTAAATCACCTTCTATTTCAGCATTAATATGAGCCTGAAACTGCTTTGTAATTTCAATTTGCTCAAGTGTAAGTTCTTTTTTCATTTTTTGCGATTTCTTTTTCTGGATCAATTTAGTCAGCTTGATAGAGTTTAAAGCACATAGCAATAAGTGTTTTAGAAGATTTTCTAAAACAGCCACATGGTGTGGAGTAAGTGGGGAAAAGCACTGGTGAGGAAAATTAGGAGTTAAGAGCTACTAATGGCTATCCAATTTTGAGCAAGCCCATTTTCTATTGAGGTTTTAACTAAATTCTTGCTATTAATTCATCTTTCAGCCATTCAAAGGCTTCTTGTTGGTTATACTGGATTTCCGGTCTTAATAAAGCTTCCATGTCTCCTGTAAAGTCTGCGTCATTTTCTTTAGCCTCTATGTTTAGTAAAAACTCCTTTTGACTCGGAGCCTTTTTCTTAGTGCCAAACTCAATGTACTGCCGAAAACACTCAAGAATTTCATCAATATTGATGTCCATATTCCGCCTAGCATAATCTAGGTCAAACAAGTCGCGTCCTTTACTTCTTTGGTATAATGCCCTGAGTTTGGTGCCAAGCAATTCATTGATGTTATAAGTTCTTATTTCACAATTTCCTTCAAACCAATCGCTTTGAACTTTATAAGGAAAGTTTACCCAATCCAATACGTTTAAATGTTCTCGACAATTGATTTCCAATTTCAATCGCATTCTAATTTCTTCATACTCAGAAATAAATCGGTACAGCGCCTTAATGCCATGACCTCTGTTTTGCGTTTTTCTGTCTTCCTCAAAGAAAGTGATTACTTCGCCAAGCCTTTCCATGATTGGTTTGATGGGGCCTTGCTTGATCTGTACCAAATCAATGTCCTCCGAATATCGTGGAGCTGGATTGAGATAGAGTTTATGTAAAGCTGTACCGCCTCTGAATGCTAAGTGTTCCCTGAGAAAGTCATCGGAGAATATTGCCACCAATGTCCTACTGATCACTAAGTCTTGCTCCACTTGAGAAAACTCTTTCCACGGAGCATGTTCCTGCCATTTCGCTATATAAGGTTTGGCAATCATTTATGAGTCGAGGTTTTATGCATTGGTTTATAAATCGCTCTCCAGTTTAATATTTACATCTACTTTCCATTTGTTATCAACTGACCCTGGCTTTTGAGTTTTCTTGGGACTCAGTAATACCGGGAAGTAGGGTTGTTGTTTTAACTTTTCGTAGATGATGTTGGTGTAGGTGTTTTCTCCCATCAGTTCTTCAAGTAAAAAACCTGTTCTTTGGAGAGTACTCTTATGTGTATACCAAGAAGTGAGTTCTTTTAAGTCTATTTCATTCAGTTCTTCAGTGAGTTCTTCTAAAGAAGCCAGCATGCGGTTGAGTCCGCCAATTTTAGTGTGGTGATGGATTAAGTCAATAAAAGTGAGAGCGGGAGAGGATATCTTGTACTCTCCTGCATCCGATTTCTTAGTTTGAATATTCTTACTTGGCCAAGTGCCAGTAGTGAAGAACTGAATGTCAAAGCTCTTCTTTTTAATGGTGTTGAGTTTTGGAGCTTCAATAATCAGATAATCCCGTTGTGATTGTTGATGGCTCGCTCCATGAATTTTTGCAGCAGCATATAGGCCAACATAATATTTCCGATCAAGATATTTGAATAGCTTTTTAGCATACAGTTGAATGGGAAGTTTTTCTGATGAGGAGTATCTGGGCGGTATAATTAGATAAAATCCTTTTCGAAGATTTATAATTTCATTTTTATCTACTAGTCTTCGCAACTCAAATTTTAATGAAGATTCTGTTCCTATTGTTTTGTGTCCTATCTCGTCCAGTGAGAAGGAGTATTCCTCAATGGAGGACAAATAGGTGATATATTCTTTTGCGTTCAGCTTAGTATAATTTTGAGAAAGGTAGTGAAAAAAGCTACTAATCTCGAATTAATACTATAGTAAATGTCAATCCTCCCCAGCCTGCGGCTGGCAGGCAACCTCATTCTCCAAGGAGGAGTGTTCGCACTAGCATTTCTGCAGCATAGCCTTAGATATGCCATCTGCTAGGACAAAATCGTTCGCAATTATAGGGTTATATGGAAAGAATAAACCCAGATGGCTTGTTGGTGACAACACCAACAAGGGCGAATCTGCTAGGAAGAAAAGCAGAAGTTAAGAGTGACTAATGCTTATCCAACTCTCCATTGAGCCATGCCCATAATCTGCGGAGGCCTTTTTTAGGGGCTTGCTTTTTAACAGGTGCTTTGGCGGCTTTTTTAAGTTGCTCAGTGGCTTGAGCAGCTTCTGGCTTGGTCTTCTTTTTCTTTGGGACTGGAGTCTTTGTTTTGGCTTGCACTTTTTCTTTGTAGCGCTTTTCTTTCAAAGCCTTAATGCGGTTTTCTTCGGCTAATTTCTTTTGCTTGGCTTCTTTTTCAGCCTTTCTTCTTTCCAACTCAAGTGTAGTAGGTCTTGTGCGTTGATTTTCTCTTTTGCGGTCGTGGGTAGGAGTGCTTCTATTCTGTGTGGCCTTACGTGCCTGGGGCTTTTCAGTGGTTTCTTCTGCCTCTTCTGGTTTGGCTTTTTCCTTCACTTTAGGTTCAGGTAAGTCAATTTTACCCAATATTTTCAATCCTTCCAGTTCTAGTTTAGGCGCTTTAATCAGTTCAACATCTTTATGTTTTTCTTGCGCTTCTTTTTCTAAGCTATACACCTTAGGCGCTTCTTTTACTTCTTCTAACTTAACTGTTTTAGTTTCTTCCTTGGGAGCTTCTTCAACTGCTTCGGGTGTAACGATTTCTTCTGTGGGGGTTTCTACTTCTTCAACAACTTCCAAAGGTGCTTCAATGGCTTCAACTACCTCAACGACTTCTTTTTGTATTGGGGCTGCCTTTGGCTCGATAGGCTCTTTAGGCATCGGAACGATAGAAAGAATAAGGCTTTCCTGTTCTTCGGTCAGTTTAAAATTAGGGTCGTTTTCAATCTCATGCCCATTTTTGGATAAAATACCGATTAACTGCTTGGGCTGAACTTGGAGTTTACGGGCTAATTGTCTGAGGCGCATTGTATTGATTTGAGCTTGCAAATATAGTAAAGTGCCCTACGGTAATGAAAAAAATATAAGAGTAGTTCCGTTTCGACTTTAAATGGGCAATGATTAAAACCAAAATATCTACAGAATCTCGTCTTAGATTTGCCGAAATTGTAGGGCTTATTGACATAAGCCTGTTCAGATAACCTTTGTTATGAAAATACTTTTGGTTGAAGATGAAACCATGCTGGCCGATAACATTCAGCATTACCTTTTGCAGGAGGGTAATGTGTGTGAAATTGCTTCGGACTTTACGCAGGCCTCTGAGAAAATTGAGTTGTACGAATATGATTGTGTAGTAGTGGATATTACACTTCCGGATGGCAGCGGACTGGATGTGATTCGATTGCTCAAGCAGGCCAATCTATCTGCTGGTGTGGTGATTATTTCGGCCAAAGATTCATTGGAAGACAAAGTGGAGGGGCTACACATTGGTGCAGACGATTACCTTACCAAACCTTTCCATCTGCCTGAATTAAATGCGCGAATTAAGTCGGTATTGCGCAGAAGAAATTTTGAAGGGAAGAATGAAATTCAATTTCAGGACATTGTAATTGATCTAGAAAGCATGGCAGTGACGGTCAATTCGCAAGCCATCACACTGACCAAAAAGGAATATCAATTGTTGCTCTATTTTATCACCAATGCCAAAAGGGTAATTTCAAAAAATGCTTTGGCCGAACACCTTTGGGGTGATTTTATGGATATGGCCGATTCTTATGATTTCATCTATTCGCAAATCAAAAATCTGAAGAAGAAACTGAACGAACACAGCGATTATAAATACATTCATGCGGTATATGGTATGGGCTATAAATTTGTAAAACAGTGAAACTACTCGTCAAATCTGGAAGGTACTTTATAGGCTCGGCCTTAGTGGTTTTTTTGGTGGGCGGCATCGTTTTCTACTTCGCTTTCGAGCGAATTATAGAGCACGAAGTGTCGGAATTACTATTGCATGAATCCGATCAATGGATCCAACAACTTGAAGTACAAGAGGAAACTATATTGCCATCAAAAAGCGATGAGCGAGAAATTAAACTTAGCCAAGCTTATTATCCAGCACTCACATATAGCGACACATTACTCTATAATACACAGGAAGAAGAATCAATGCCTTTTAAGCAGCTTACCCGGTATGCTTCAATCAATGGAAAGAACTATCGGCTAATTGTTAGAAAATCGCTGATTGAAAAGGAGGATATTCTGTTCATAGTGACGCTCAGCCTGTCTGTTCTTTTTGTGTTTATTCTGCTGGGTTTATTTTGGGTAAATCGTTTTGTATCGAAGAAAATATGGAGCAGTTTTTACCAAAATTTAAAACTGTTTCAAGGGTACGATTTAAATCAATCAAAGCAGTTTAAACCCATTGATTCTGACATTGAAGAGTTCAATGCCCTAAACGAAACCTTGGTGAAGGTGACCGATAAAATAGCTGCCGATTACATCAGTTTAAAGGAATTTACGGAAAACGCTGCCCACGAAACCCAAAATCCAATTGCCATTATTAAAAGTAATTTGGACATCCTGGCGGAAGATGAAACGATAACTGGTGATGCGCAGCAGCGACTCGAAAAAATGAGTAATGCACTTCAACGTGTTTCCTTAATCAACAAAAATCTATTGCTGCTTTCTAAGTTGGAAAATCATCAATTTTCAGGCGTTGAACGGGTGGATTTAAAAGCAGAAATAAACGCGATGGTAGAAGATTTTAAAGACTTCTCTGATGCCATGATGCTGAAGGTAGAAGTTCTGGTTTCGAAGACTAGCGAGAGTTACTTCATAAATAAGAGTATCGTTGATATCCTTCTACAAAACCTGATTGGTAACGCCATTAAACACAATATCCAAAATGGCTTTTTACGCATAGAACTGATTGGAGATTTATTGACCATCACCAATTCAGGCCAGCCTTTGGCCGTGCCTGCTGAGAGCCTTTTTGAACGGTTTAAAAAAGGAAAGTCCACGAGTAATTCCATCGGTTTGGGTTTGGCCATAGTAAAAACGGCCTGCGATAGCCAAGGGCTGCAAATCCAGTACACCAACAGAAATGACGAACATCAGATCATCGTCAACCTTTCTTCCCTAAAAAAAGAATAGCCGCCTTACATTCTCCAGTTTTTCTACAGAATCGTGTAGTTACTTCAAGAAAAAAACTGAAGATGAAAGTGAAACAAACAATGATCGTTATGGCCTTGCTATTGGCCAATTTAGCATGCGCCCAAGTTGAAGCTCCTAAGGCAGTACAAGATGCCTTTAAAGCCAAATTCACCAATGCTAAATCGGTAGAGTGGGAAATGGAAGAAGAGGGTGAGTACGAAGCCAACTTCAAAATGAATAAGGTGGAGATGTCGGCCAATTTCAAATCTGACGGCAGTTGGTTAGAAACCGAAACTGAAATTAAAGAGAAGAATTTGCCTGAGGCGGTAAAAGCTGCTTTAAAAGCCAAGTACGATGGTTATGAGGTAGAAGAAACCACTAAAATCGAAAAGCCAAACGGTGTGGTTCAGTATGAAGCTGAGATTGAGAAAGATGAAGAAACCTTGGAGGTCATCTTTAATGCCAATGGCACTGTGATCAGCTCAAAAGTAGTGAATGAAGACGATGAAGAGGGCGAGGAAGGAGACGAAGGCTGATGAAAACAGTTTACATAAGCAAAATTGAATTGTGTTGATAAGTGTGGTAGAAAGAGTAATGGTGAGGGTGGGCAATCTGCTCTCACCCAGCTCTACCAACAGGATGCATTTCCATAATTATTTTCATGCAGCTAATGTTGTGAAATGGGTAGGGATACTTTGTGATGAAAGTGGGGTAGACCAACATTATGAACAACTTTTGAAGATCGCTGCATGGTGCCATGATTTGGGGATAATCATAGATTATCAAAACCATGAAAATGAAAGTATCTCGATTTCCAGAAATATACTTAGCGAAGAAGGAGTTAGCGAAGAAGACATAAAATTTATTGTCAGCTGTATTAACGCTACTCGGATGCCACAAAAACCCAATAACTGCTACGAAGAAATTCTCTGTGATGCCGACTTGGCCCATTTGGGTAGTCCAGACTATTTGAGTTGGTCGAAAAAACTAAGGCTAGAATGGGAACAAGTACTTGGTCTGAAATTTACTGATTGTGAATGGGTTAAGTTGAATATTGAATTCTTTGCTCAGCACAGCTACCATTCAAAGGTTGGTCAGCGCCATTTAGAAAATCAAAAGATTGAAAACCAAAAGAAGTTGCTGAATTTAGTCACATTCGATTGTTAATGTGACTCGGTATTTTGCAATTTCAATAAACTCGATTAATCTCATCTTAAATGAAATCATTTCTCATTACCCTATTTGCCTTTTTAGCACTAAACAGCTTTGCCCAAAACACCGCCACAGTTTCGGGGCGCGTGTTTGCTAAAGATACTTCCGAACCTATCCCATTTGCTACTGTAGCCATTAAAACGGAAAAGGACAGTATTTTGGTAACGGGTGCGTTGACCAATGATAATGGTCAATTTACGATTGAAGGACTTAAGGTCGGTAATTACAGCGTTAATTTCTCCTTTATTGGATATACTTCCTCAAGTATTGAGCTCATTGTAAATGGTAAAAACAGCTTTTTCGATTTGGGGAAAATTACTTTGGAACCAAGTCTTACCAATCTAGAATCAGTTACTGTAGCTGGCGAAAGAGAGGCAGTAGCTG
>TARA_R110001599_G_scaffold8651_28_pt1 | contig 42068 bp, 38 predicted proteins | sample TARA_R110001599 | Tara Oceans TARA_R110001599 (sample SAMEA4398360) | marine metagenome | biome: Polar Biome; feature: [MES] marine water layer (ENVO:01000295) within the mesopelagic zone...; material: water (ENVO:00002006), including particulate matter (ENVO:01000060) such as...... | reverse complement strand
CACTGCTTTGTAAAGGAATAAATGGGTTTCCTCCGCTTTTTATTGCGCTCTTCCGTGCTGGGCCTGCTGGGCTTGAGCTGGCTGCTTGCGGGCGTCTATCTATACCTCGACCCCGGCCTGCCCGATGTAGAGACCCTGCGCGACGTCCGCCTGCAGACCCCGATGCAGGTCTATACACGCGATGGCCACCTGATTGGACAGTTTGGCGAGCAGAAGCGGAATCCACTGCGTTTTGAGGATATTCCGCCGCAATTCGTACAGGCGCTGCTGGCCGCGGAAGACGACCGTTTCTTCACTCACCGCGGCGTCGACCTCGCCGGATTGATGCGTGCGGTGTCGGAGCTGGCACTGACCGGAGAGAAAGGCTCCGGCGGCAGCACCCTGACCATGCAGGTGGCGCGCAACTACTTTCTCAGCCTGGAGCGCACCTTTACCCGCAAGTTCAATGAGATTCTCCTGGCCATCAAAATCGAGCGCGCGCTGGAGAAGGAAGAAATTTTCGAGCTGTACTTCAACCGGGTATTCCTCGGCCACCGGGCCTACGGTTTTGAGGCCGCGTCACAGGTGTACTACGGCACCGGCATCGGCGAGCTGACCCTGGCGCAACACGCCATGTTGGCCGGCATTCCCAAGGCACCCTCGCGCAACAACCCGATCAGCGGCCCCCAAGCCAGCAAGGAGCGCCGCAACTGGATTCTGGGGCGCATGCTGTCGCTGGGCTATATCCAGCAGGAGCACTGGGCCGCCGCCGTGCAGGAGCCTGCCAGCGCCCAACACCACGGCGCGCAGCTGAGCTTCGCCGCGCACTACGCCGCCGAAATGGCACGCCAGGAAATGCTCGAACGCTACGGCATGTCGGCCTACACCGACGGTTATCACGTCTACACCACCATCAACAGCGAACTGCAGCAGCTCGCCCAGCAAACCGTGGTCAACGGACTCATGACCTACGACCGACGCCACGGCTACCGCGGACCGGAGCGTCAGCTGCCGCCCCCGACAGACGCAGGACAGGCAGATGGCCGGGCCACGGCCGCCTGGCTTGCCGCGCTGGCAGACACGCCGGTGGTAGCGGGCCTGACGCCGGCAATTGTCACCCGCTTGCGTGAGGACCGGGTTGACCTGCTGTTCAGTGATGGCACCTCGAGCGAGCTGCTCTGGGATGACGGCCTGCGTCAGGCCAGCCCCTATCTCACCGAGAACTCCATGGGGCGCGCGCCATCCAGCATCGCCGATGTGGTGAGCGCAGGAGACCTTATCCGCGTACAGCGCAAAGACGACGCACGCTGGCATCTGAGCCAGGTGCCAGCCGCCCAGGCAGCACTGGTGTCACTGAACCCCGACAACGGCGCCATAGTCAGCATCGTTGGCGGCCTCGGCTTCGAGAGTAGCAAATTCAACCGTGCCACCCAGGCGCGACGCCAGCCCGGTTCCAGCTTTAAACCCTTTGTTTACTCGGCTGCACTGGAGGCGGGGTTCACCGCCGCCAGCATCATCAACGATGCGCCGGTGGTGCTGGAAGACACCGCGCTGGAAGATATCTGGCGGCCCGAAAACGATGGCGGCCGCTTCTATGGCCCCACGCGGTTGCGCTGGGCCCTGACCCAGTCGCGCAACCTGGTCTCGATTCGCCTTCTGCAGCAAATCGGGGTGCCGGAACTAATTCGCCACGTGGAGCGCTTCGGTTTCGATACCAGCGAGTTCGCGCCGGATCTGTCGCTGGCACTGGGCACCCATGTCATGTCGCCACTGCAACTTGCGACGGCCTACGCGGTGCTCGCCAATGGCGGCTACGCAGTGCAGCCCTTCCTGATCGAGCGCATTGAAGATACCGACGGCAACGTGGTGTTCGCCGCTGCGCCGCCCACTGTGTGCCGCGATTGCCCACCAGCGCGCAGCCTGGAGGGAGCCGCACCGGAGCGGGAACTGCGCATGGAGGAAATCCTCGCCGGCGCAACGGAAGCGGACAGCACCGCGCCCCCGCGTGCCGAGCGGGTGATGGACGAACGCAGCAATTTCATCCTCACCAGCATCCTGCAGGACGTCATCAAACGCGGTACCGGGCGACGCGCCCTCACCCTGGGACGCGATGACCTCGCCGGAAAAACCGGCACCACCAACGGACCGATGGATGCCTGGTTCTCAGGCTACAACCGCGACGTGGTCACCACCGCCTGGGTGGGCTTTGACAACTACACGCCACTGGGGCGGCGCGAGTTTGGTGGCACGGCGGCACTGCCCATCTGGATCGACTATATGCGCGGAGCCCTGCGCGACAGTCCGGATGTTCAGCCACCCCTGCCGCCGGGCGTAGTGCATGTGCGCATCGACCCGGATACCGGCCTGCTGGCACGGCCGGGACAACAGAACGCTATTTTCGAATATTTCCGGGAAGACCGTGTGCCCGCACCGAGCGGGGGCGCAGGCGACGCCGGCCTGCGCGGCACCACAGAGGATCTGGTCAGGGATATTTTCTAGCCGGGGCGCCGGCCACGTTAGCCGCCGGCGCGGAGGAGTGTGCCTGGCCTACACGCCGCCTGGCGCGTAATTCTCAGGGTAGGGCACGCGGGCCACGCCGCTGTCGACCGCCGCACGGGCAACCGCCGGGGCTATGTGTTGCAGCAAGCGCGGGTCGACCGGCTTGGGAATGATGTAGCGGGGACCAAAGCTCAATTCCGTTTCACCGCAGGCCTTGAGCACCGACGCAGGCACCGGCTCGCGCGCCAGCTCACTGAGCGCCTTGACGGCGGCAATCTTCATCGCCTCATTGATGGCACTCGCGCGCACATCCAGCGCCCCGCGGAAGATGAACGGAAAGCCGAGCACGTTGTTCACCTGGTTGGGGTAGTCAGAGCGCCCGGTAGCCATGATCAGATCATCGCGCACGCTGTGCGCAAGCTCCGGGCGGATCTCCGGGTCCGGGTTGGAGCAGGCAAACACTATGGGGCGATCCGCCATGGACAACAGCATATCGGCGCTGAGCAGGTCCGCGCCCGACAGGCCCACAAACACATCGGCGCCGCGCACGGCATCACTCAGGCTGCGTTTGTCGGTGTTGTTGACGAACTCCTGCTTGTAACTGTTAACGCCTTCGCGACCGGCGTAGATCACGCCCCGGCGATCGAGCATATAAATGTTTTCCTGCTTCGCGCCCATGCTCAGAAGCAGGCGCATGCAGGCGATGGCCGCCGCGCCCGCGCCCAGGCAGGTGATCACGGCGTCTTCCAGCCGCTTGCCCTGAATCTCGAGCGCGTTGATCATGCCGGCGGCGGTCACAATGGCAGTGCCGTGTTGGTCATCGTGGAAAATGGGAATGGCGCAGCGCCGCGCCAGTTCCGCTTCGATCTCGAAGCATTCCGGCGCCTTGATGTCTTCGAGATTGATACCGCCAAAGGTGTCGGCAATATTGGCAACGGTTTCGATGAAGCTGTCGCTGTCCTCGGTATTCACCTCGATATCCACCGAGTTGATGCCGGCAAACCGTTTGAACAACAGCGCCTTGCCCTCCATCACCGGCTTGCTCGCCAAAGCACCCAGGTTGCCCAGGCCGAGCACCGCAGTACCGTTGCTGATCACGGCAACCAGATTGCCCTTGCCCGTGTACAGGTAGGCGGCATCGGCATCGGCGGCGATTTCACGGCAGGGCTCGGCCACACCCGGGCTGTAGGCCAGCGCCAGCTCGGCCTGGGTTTCCGCAGGCTTGGTCAGCTCCATGCTGATTTTTCCGGGAACCGGCTCCGCGTGATAGTCGAGGGCCGCCTGTCTGAAGTCTTTGCTCATAGTTGGAAATCCGCTGGTCACTGCGCTTGCGGGAGGGACGCAAGAGAATATAGAAAAGCGCTGACAGCCACAAGCGCACGCATTTTAGTCGTTTCTATCGGGCACAAAAAAGCCGGGAACCTCGCGGTGCCCGGCCCTGGTCGCAGGCTGCCAAAGCAGCCCACAGACGCCGCTTAGCGCGAAGCGCCGCGAGCGCCAAAACGCTTCTTGAAACGGTCGACCCGGCCGCCGCTGTCGAGTACTTTCTGCTTGCCGGTGAAGAAGGGGTGGCACTGCGAGCACACGTCGATGTGAAAATCTTCACAACGGGTGGAGCGCGTGGCAACCACATTGCCGCAGCTGCAAGTGGCGGTAACCGCCTCGTACTTCGGATGAATTTCTGCTTTCATGGTGTTGCTCCTGTTGATTGGCACCGCCACCCGAGCCTGTCGGGCACCGCACCGGACTTGTGGAGGTAACGCGAAAAAATAGGCGCGCATAGTACCAGACACAGCGGCCGGCGCAAGCCCCGCGGTTGCGCTATCATGCGCGGCTCATTTCCACCCGCACTACGCTGAGAGACGCGATGCCCGTTCTTCGCCTGGCCATTTCCTGTCCACTGCGCTCGCTGTTCGATTACCTGCCCCCCGCGGAGCTGACGGCGGAGGTCCTGGACGGTTTGCAACCGGGTGTACGGGTCAAAGTGGACTTCGGTCGCCGCCAGCTCCAGGGCTGGCTGATCGAGATCGCCGCCGAATCGACAGTGCCCACCACTTCGCTGCGCGCAGCTCAGGCTGTCGTAGACGACGCGCCCCTGCTATCGCCGTGGGTTCTGCAGCTTTGCCGCTGGGCCGCGGATTACTACCAGCATCCCCTGGGGGAGGTGCTTGAAGCCGCCTTCCCGCCCGGCCTGCGCCAGGCGCAGAGCCACCAGCCACCGGGGCAGCCCGGCTGGCGGCTAAGCCAGCGCGGCAAAGGACTGCCCGGGGGCGCACTGCAGCGTTCACCGCGGCAGGCCGAAGCGCTGGCCCTGCTGCAAGACGCCGATGAGCTCGCCACCAGCACGCTGCGCGCCAAGGGCATCAGCGCCGGCATCCTGCGCCAACTGGAACAGAAGGGGCTCGCCGAGCGCTGCCTGCTGGCGCCCGGACACGCCCTCACCACTCCCCAGCCCGGTCTTGCGCTGAACGCCGAACAGGCACACGCCCTGCAGGGCATACTGGCGCACTACGGTCAGTTCCACTGCAGCCTGCTGGAGGGCATTACCGGCAGCGGTAAAACGGAAGTTTACCTGCAGCTGATCGCCCACTGCCTTGCCAGGGGCCAACAGGCGCTGGTGCTGATACCCGAAATCGGCCTCACACCGCAAACCCTGGCGCGCTTCACCGAGCGGTTTGGCAGCGGCATTGCAGTGCTGCACTCGGGCCTCAACGACACTGAGCGCTACGCCGCCTGGGAGGCGGCGCGCACGGGTGCCGCATCGATTGTAGTGGGCACACGGTCGGCCATTTTCAGCAGCCTGTTGCGGCCGGGCCTGATCATTGTCGACGAAGAGCACGACGGCTCCTTCAAGCAGCAGGACGGGTTCCGCTACTCGGCGCGTGACCTCGCCGTCAAACGGGGACAACTGGAGGGCGCAACGGTTGTACTGGGCAGTGCCACACCGGCACTGGAAACCCTGCACAACGCCCTGCAGGGTCGTTACGGGCACCACCGCCTGACGCGCCGCGCGGGTGCCGGCGAGCTGCCCGCGCTACGCGCCATTGATGTCCGCCGCGAGGCGCTTCAGGGTGGGCTCTCCGAGGCCCTGCGCGACGCCATTGCAAGCACTCTGCAAGCTGGGCAGCAGGTACTGCTGTTCCTCAACCGGCGCGGTTATGCCCCCGCACTGCAATGTCACGACTGTGGCTGGATTGCCCAGTGCACGGCCTGCGACACCCGCATGACCGTGCACCGTCGCCAGCGCCGGCTGCGCTGTCACCACTGCTCGGCCAACGTGCGCCTGCCACAGGCCTGCCCGGCCTGCCACAGTACGCGCCTGCTCACCAATGGTCTGGGCACCGAACAGACCGAAGACGTATTGCGCAGCACCTTCGGGGCCTGGCCCATTCACCGCGTCGACAGCGACTCCATGCAGGGCAAGGGTGCCATGCAGGCGCTGGTGGCAGAAGTGCAGCAGGGTGCCCCGTGTATTCTCCTCGGCACCCAGATGCTGACCAAGGGGCACCACTTTCCCGGCGTGAACCTGGTGGCGGTTATCGACGCCGATGCACTGCTGTTCAGTGCCGACTTCCGCGGCGAGGAGCGCATGGCCCAGCTGCTGACACAGGTGGCAGGGCGCTCGGGCCGCGCCGGTGATGCCGGCCAGGTGCTGGTGCAAACCCACTATCCGGACCACCCTTTGATGCAGGCGATGCTCACCGAGAGCTACGCAGAACAGGCGCGGCGCCTGCTGCAGGTGCGCCAGGAGCACGGCATGCCACCCCACGGACGCTTAATTTTACTGCGCACCGACAGCCCGGCGACGGAAACGGGCGAACAGTTCCTCGGCGCCGTACGCCAGCTAGCGGAGCCCGGGCTGCCGCCGGGTTGCCGACTGATCGGCCCGCTGCCATCCCCCTTGCAGCGACGGGCCAACAAATTCCGCAATCAACTGCTGGCCATGGCGCCAGATGTGCGCCGGGCGCAGCAGCTGGCCAGGCTGCTGGTACACTGCGCCGAGCAGCACCCTGCCCGCCTGGGGCTCAACTGGTCCATTGATGTCGACCCGCTGGACCTGGGTTGATCGCCGCCTCGCGCTGGCCATAGGCGGGTATTTGCGGCGATAATGGCACGCTGCCGTTCAGGCACGCCAGCACCCACCCAACCCAGAAAATGCAGGTAGAGCCCCCCAGGAAATGAAGGAACAATTGTCACACCTGATCCAGCAGGCGCTGGATGCATTGGTCGCCGAAGGCCGGCTCCCAGAAGCAACGCGGCCGACCATCGTCATCGAGCGCACCCGGGACGCCAGCCACGGCGACCTGGCGAGCAACGTGGCGCTCACCCTGGCCAAGGGTGCGGGCTACAAGCCCCGCGATCTCGCGGACATGATCTGCCATGCGCTGCCGGCGTCATCGCTGATCACCCGTACCGAGGTTGCAGGGCCGGGCTTCATCAACTTCTTCCTGTCCGGCGAGCGCAGCCGCGCGGTGGTGCAGCGCGTGCTGGCCGAGGGCGAGCGCTTTGGCCACAGCGATACCGGTGCGAGCCGCCGCGTGCAGGTCGAGTTCGTGTCCGCCAACCCCACCGGGCCACTGCATGTCGGCCATGGCCGTGGCGCCGCCGTGGGCGACAGTATCTGTCGACTGCTGGCCGCTACCGGCTGGTCGGTGGCGAGCGAGTTCTACTATAACGATGCCGGCGCACAGATCAGTAATCTGGCGCTGTCAGTGCAGGCGCGCTGTCGTGGCCTGGGGCCGGACGATGCCCAGTGGCCGGAGGACGGCTACCGCGGCGACTATATCGCCGATGTGGCCACCGCCTACCTGGCAGGCGAACAGATCGACGCCAGGGATCGCCACGTCGACGGCAAGGGCGACCCGAATGATCTCGATGCCATCCGCGACTTCGCCGTGGCCTACCTGCGCCGCGAGCAGGACCTCGACCTGAAAGCCTTTGCAGTCAATTTTGATCGCTACTTCCTGGAGTCGTCCCTGTATGAGTCTGGCGAGGTTGAAGCCACCGTGGCGCAGCTGATCGCCAATGGCCATACCTATGAAGAGGACGGGGCCCTGTGGCTGCGCACCACGGCTTTCGGCGACGACAAGGACCGGGTGATGCGCAAGCGGGAGGGCGGTTACACCTACTTCCTGCCGGACGTGGCCTACCATCTCAACAAGTGGCAGCGCGGTTTTGAGCGCGTGATCAACGAACAGGGCGCCGATCACCACAGTACGGTAACGCGGGTGCGAGCGGGCCTGCAGGCTCTGCAGGCAGACATCCCGCAAGGCTGGCCGGACTACGTGCTGCACCAGATGGTGACCGTGATGCGCGATGGCAGCGAAGTGAAGCTGTCCAAGCGTGCGGGCAGTTATGTCACCCTGCGCGACCTGATTGACGAGGTAGGTTGTGACGCCACACGCTACTTCCTGGTGGCCCGGGCCCCGAGCTCCCAGCTCACCTTCGACATCGACCTGGCGCTGTCACAAAGCAACGACAACCCCGTCTACTACATTCAGTACGCCCATGCGCGCGCCTGCTCCGTACGCGCCAAACTGGCGGAACACGGCTGGGACTGGGATACCGAGCGCGGCCTGGCCGCACTGGCGCGGCTGCAGGAAGAGCAGGAGAAGGCGCTGCTCAAGCGGCTTGACCAGTACCCGGAGGTGGTGGAAGCCGCGGCGATCGCCAGCGAGCCGCACACGGTGGCAAACTACCTGCGCGAACTTGCCGCCGAATTCCACAGCTTTTACAACGCGCATAAGCTGCTGGTCGACGATACTGAGCTGCGCGATGCCCGTATTGCCTTGAGTGAAGCGGTGCGTCAGGTTGTAGCCAACGGCCTCGGCCTGCTGGGCGTGAACGCGCCGGAGGTCATGTAAGTGGCGCGCGATGCCGGAGGTCGGGGCACGCGCAGCGGCGCACGCCGCAAACCGCAGGCGGCGCGGCGCAAGGATAACAACAGCGCAGCAAGCCCCTGGCGCTGGTTCGGTGCCGGTGTTGGCACCGGGGTTTTTCTCAGCCTGCTGCTCTATCTCGGCACGCTGCCGCCGGGCGCACAACCGGCGCGCGAGCCCCAGGAAGCCGCCGTTGCGGAAGCGCCACCGAAACCCCGCTTCGATTTCTACACCATGCTGCCGGAGCAGACGATCGACGTGGAGGTGGAACCCGCCGAGGTGGCGCAACAACCCGATGTCGCTCCGCCCCCCGCCGAGAACTACGTGCTGCAGGCGGGCTCTTTCCGGCAGCGCGAGGACGCCGACCGGCGCCGGGCCGAGCTACTGTTATTGGGGCTGGAACCCAACGTGGAAGAGTCCACCGGCGACAACGGGCGCTGGTTCCGGGTCTATCTCGGGCCGTATACCACCCACGCCCAAATGAGCCGCGCCCGCGGATTGACCGCCGCGCAGAACATCGACACTCTGCTGCTGAAGCGGGGCCGGCCCTGACATCTGCGCCGCCCGCGTGCGGCGCGCGCTTGAATTCCCGCCACGGCTCCCCATATCTGGAGCAACAGGAGACTTATCGTGGAACAGTATCGAGGTACAACCATCCTCTCAGTGCGCCGTGGCAACAGCGTTGTCATTGGTGGCGACGGTCAGGTGTCGCTGGGCAATACCGTAATGAAGGGCAACGCACGCAAGGTGCGCCGGCTGCACAAGAACAAGGTGCTGGCGGGCTTCGCCGGTGGCACGGCAGATGCCTTCACCCTGTTCGAGCTGTTTGAAGCGCAACTGGACAAACACCAGGGCCATCTGGTGCGGGCCGCCGTGGAACTGGCCAAGGCCTGGCGCACCGAGCGATCCCTGCGCCGCCTGGAAGCCCTGCTGGCAGTCGCCGACAAGGAAACCTCGCTGGTCATCACTGGCAACGGCGATGTCATCGAGCCCGAGGACAACCTCATCGCCATCGGCTCCGGTGGCCCCTTTGCGCAATCCGCCGCACGCGCCCTGCTCGACAACACCGAACTCGATGCCCGCAGCATCGTGGAAAGGGGCCTGAATATCGCCGGCGACATCTGCATCTACACCAACCACAACCAAACCATCGAACAACTCGACTATTAGGCCTTCCGCATGTCCAACATGACGCCCCGAGAGATTGTCCACGAACTGGACAAGCACATTATCGGCCAGCAGGACGCCAAGCGCGCTGTTGCCATCGCGCTGCGCAACCGCTGGCGGCGCATGCAGCTGCCCGAGGCACTGCGGGCGGAAATCACGCCCAAGAACATTCTCATGATCGGCCCTACCGGCGTGGGTAAAACCGAGATTGCCCGGCGACTGGCGAAACTGGCCAACGCACCGTTTGTCAAAGTGGAAGCCACGAAGTTCACCGAGGTGGGCTATGTGGGCCGCGACGTGGAATCGATTATTCGTGACCTCGCCGACGTGGCCGTGAAGCTGTACCGCGAGCAGGAAATGCAGCGCGTGCGGTTCCGTGCGGAAGAAGCGGCCGAAGAACGGCTGCTGGATATTCTGCTGCCGCCGGCGCGCGGCGAAGGCACAGACAGCAACAACGGCGCCAGCACGCGGCAGTTGCTGCGCAAGAAGCTGCGCGAAGGCGACCTCGACGAGAAGGAAGTGGAGGTCGACCTGGCCAGCAGCGGCGCGGGCGTGGAGATCATGGCCCCCCCGGGCATGGAGGAAATGACCAACCAGCTGCAGAGCATGTTCTCCAACCTGTCGCGCCAGCAGAGCAAAACCCGGCGCATGCCGGTAAAAGCCGCCCTGAAAGCCCTGACCGACGAGGAGGCGGCCAAGCTGGTGAACGAGGAAGACCTGAAGCAGCGCGCTATTCGCGAAGCGGAGCAGAACGGTATTGTGTTCATCGACGAGCTCGACAAGGTGGCCAAGCGCGGCGAGACCGCGGGCGCGGACGTCTCCCGGGAAGGTGTACAGCGCGACCTGCTGCCGCTGATTGAAGGCTCCACGGTAAGCACCAAGCACGGCACCATCAAGACCGACCACATCCTGTTCATTGCCTCGGGCGCGTTTCATCTGGCCAAGCCCTCCGACCTGATTCCCGAACTGCAGGGCCGCCTGCCAATTCGCGTGGAGCTGGAATCGCTCACCGCCAGCGACTTCGAGCGCATCCTCACCGAACCGGACGCCTCACTGACCGAGCAGTATCAGGCACTGCTGGCCACTGAAGGCCTGCAGGTCGCATTCACGCCGGACGGCCTGCGGCGCATTGCCGAAACCGCCTGGCAGGTGAATGAGAAAACCGAGAATATCGGCGCTCGCCGCCTGCATACCGTGATGGAGCGCCTGCTGGAAGAGGCGTCCTTTGGCGCTGCCGATGCCGGGTTGCAGCAGCAGCCGCTGTCTATCGATGCCGACTACGTCAACAGCCAGCTGCAGGCCCTGAGTGAAGACGAAGATCTGTCGCGCTTCATTCTCTAGGTTGAGGTACCACCATGACCGACCGCGCACCACGCCCCATCGATATTCACCTGCACCGCAAGTCACGGGAGCTGGAGCTGGTTTACAGCGAGAGCGCTCGCTACCGCCTGCCCTGTGAATACCTGCGGGTGTATTCCCCCTCTGCGGAGGTGAAGGGCCACGGCCCGGGGCAGGAGATACTGCAGACCGGCAAGATGCATGTGGCCATTACCGACATCCGGCCCGTAGGCCACTACGCTTTGCAGCTGGTGTTCGACGACGGCCACGACACCGGGCTCTATTCCTGGGACTATCTTCACGACCTGTGCAGCCGCCGCGAGGGGCTGTGGCAGGACTATCTCGACCGCATGTCCGCCGCCGGTGCCACCCGCGACCCCCAGGTGCAGGTCATCCAGTTCCAACCCTGACCGCAGAGGCAACATCGCGCTACAATAACCGCCCTGTTGTATGACGGCGGAGGCCGCATGAGCGATAAACGCACCACCCATTTCGGTTACCGGGAAGTCGAGGAAGACGCCAAGGCCGGCCTGGTGGCCAATGTTTTCCACTCGGTGGCGGGGCGTTACGACCTGATGAACGACCTCATGTCCGGCGGCATCCACCGTATATGGAAGCGCTTCACCATTGAACTGAGTGCCGTGCGCGCCGGTCAGTCGGTGCTGGATATCGCCGGTGGCACCGGCGACCTGGCGGCAAAATTTGCCGACATCGTCGGCCCCACAGGCCGCGTGGTGTTGGCAGACATCAACGAATCCATGCTCAACGTGGGCCGCGACAAGCTGCTGGACCACGGCTATCAGGGCAACCTTGAATTTGTGCAGGCCGATGCGCAGTACCTGCCCTTTCCGGACGACAGCTTCGACTGCGTCAGCATCGCCTTTGGCCTGCGCAACGTCACCGACAAAGACCTCGCCCTGCGCTCCATGCTGCGCGTGCTGAAGCCCGGCGGACGGCTGCTGGTGCTCGAGTTTTCCAAGCCCGCCAACCCACTGCTGGAAAAAGCCTACGACAGCTACTCCTTCCGCGTGCTGCCTTTCATGGGCAAGCTGGTGGCAGGGGACAGCGACAGCTACCAGTACCTGGCCGAGTCCATTCGCATGCACCCGGATCAGGAAACCCTGCTCGGCATGCTGGAAGATGCCGGCTTCGTCAATTGCGAATACCACAACCTCACCGGTGGCGTCGTTGCCCTGCACCGGGGTTTCAAGGCCTGACATGGCGGCCGCCGGCCTTGACCCAACGCTGACCACGGCGGCACTGGCTGCCCTGGAAGAGGCACTCAACCGCGCCCTGGCACTGGACCCGGCGGGCCAGCAGCAATTAGGCCGCCTGGCCGGGCGCACCTTTGCCATCGAATGCACCTCACCGGCGATCAATGTCTACCTGCAACCGGGCGTTGAGCGCACCCGCCTGCTGGGCTTCCACGACGGCCCCGTGACCACGCGGGTGCGCGGCGCCGCCGCAGACTTTGCCGAACTCGCCGGTGCCAGCGACCCGGCGGCCACCCTGATCAACGGCAACCTCGCGCTGCAGGGCGACAGTGCGCCACTGATCGAGTTGCAGGGCATCATCGGGCGCCTGGATCTGGACTGGGAGGCACCTCTGGTGAACGTGCTGGGGGACGTCGCGGGGCACCAGCTCGCCGAGTTCCTGCGCGCGGGCTTCAGTGCCGGCAGCGCCGCCTCCAGCAGCCTGCTGCGGCAACTCGAGGAATTTATCCACGAAGAGGCGCGCCTGACACCGCCACGCCTGGAAGTTGAAGACTTCTACAGCGACCTGCAAGCCCTGCAACAGCGGGTGGAACGGCTGCAATCGCGGCTGGAGCGGTTGCGCAAACGCATGCAGGGCGCGCGCGCGTGACCTCCGGACTGTTCTCACGCAGCCGGCGGCTGCTGCTTATCCTGCGTGTTGCCGGCCGCTATCGGCTGCAAGAATTTGTTGCCGCCGAGAGCCTGCCGGCGACCGGTCGCCTGTTGCTGCGCCTGTCACCCTGGCGCAACAGCCATCCCGGCATGAGCCGCGGCGAGCGCCTGCGCAGGGCACTGGAAGAGCTGGGGCCGGTATTTATCAAGTTCGGCCAGCTTCTCTCCACCCGCCGCGACCTGCTGCCCGCCGATATCGCCGATGAACTGGCACGACTGCAGGACAAAGTGCCCCCCTTCGACGAAACCCTGGCCGCGGAGATTATCGAGTCCGCCCTGAGCGAACCGGTCAACACCCTGTTCGCAGGCTTCGAGGCCTTGCCCATTGCCTCGGCGTCGGTGGCACAGGTGCACGGCGCCACGCTGCACAGCGGGGAAGAGGTGGTGGTGAAGGTACTGCGGCCCGACATCGAGCCGGTTATCCGTCAGGATCTCGCCCTGCTGTATACCCTGGCGCGACTGGTACAGCGCTATTTACCGGACGGCCGTCGGCTGCGCCCGGTGGAAGTGGTCGCCGATTACGAGCTGACCATCCTCGACGAGCTGGATTTGCGCCGCGAGGCCGCCAACGCCTCGCAGCTGCGGCGCAACTTCGAAGGCAGCGATCTGGTGTATGTACCCCAGGTGCACTGGGACTACACCCGCAGCAATGTGATGGTCGCCGAGCGGATCAGCGGCATCCCGGTCACCGACATGGCGGCGCTGGAGGCGCGAGGCACCGATTTGAAGTTACTTGCCGAGCGCGGTGTGGAGATTTTCTTTACCCAGGTGTTTCGGGATAACTTTTTTCATGCCGATATGCATCCGGGCAATATTTTCGTCAACGCAACGGATCCGGCCAACCCGCGCTACATTGCGGTGGACTGCGCCATTGTCGGCAGCTTAAGCGATGCCGACCAGTATTACCTGGCGCGCAACCTGCTGGCCGTATTCCAGCGCGACTATCGCGCGGTGGCCGAGCTGCACGTGGAGTGCGGCTGGGTACCGCCGGGCACGCGGGTGCAGGATTTCGAGTCGGCCATGCGCGCTGTCTGCGAGCCAGTATTCGAACGGCCGATCAGCGACATCTCCTTTGGCCAGCTGCTGATCTACCTGTTCAGCACCGCGCGCCGCTTCGACATGGAAGTGCAGCCCGCCCTGGTGCTGCTGCAGAAAACCCTGCTGAACATAGAGGGCCTGGGGCGTCAGTTGTATCCCCAACTCAACCTCTGGGATACCGCGCAGCCTTTCCTTGAGCGCTGGGTACAGGAGCGCTACTCCCCGCAGTCGGTGCTGCGACGCCTGCAACGGCATGTGCCCTCCTGGCTGGAGCAGCTGCCGCAGGTGCCGGACGCCGTGCTCGATAATTTGCAGCGCAAACACACAGCACCCGGCCCGTCCCGCCAGCAGCAGAAGCAGCAACAGCGTGTGTTGGCCGCGCAAAGCGCGCAGCGCCAGCGGGTTGCACGCCGCCGCGCTGCCGCGGCGGCGCTTGCCGCTGGCGGGCTGGTACTCGCGGTGCCTGGCGGCTGGGCCTTCATCGCCGCTGCGCCCGTCGCCAGCTGGTTGCTGCTGGGCGCCGCCCTGGTGCTGCTCTGGCCCACCTGCAACCCGGGTGAATAGGCGGGCTCTGGCCGGTGTGCCATAATGCCGGCCTATGGAAACCATGACTTCTGAAAACACCACAACCCTGCTGCAGGCCGTGCGCTGGAACGATCAGGGCCTGGTGCCCGCAGTCGCGCAGGATGCCGCCAACGGCGATGTGCTGATGCTTGCCTGGATGAATGCGGAAGCGCTGCAGCGCACCGCGGAGACAGGCCGTGCCGTGTACTGGTCGCGCTCGCGCCAGGCCCTGTGGAGCAAAGGCGAAAGCTCCGGGAATGTGCAGCTGCTGCGCGAACTGCGCCTGGACTGCGACGGCGACACCGTGTTGCTGCGCGTCGAGCAACTGGGCGGCGTTGCCTGCCACACCGGCCGCCGCCACTGCTTTTACCAGCGCTGGAGCGGTGACAACTGGGAGGTTACCGACCCGGTGCTAAAATCCCCCGAATCCATGTACGGAAACACGCCGTGAACGATGTTCTGCAACAATTGGACGCGATACTCGCGGCGCGCCGTACGGCAAGCCCGGAAAGTTCCTACGTGGCCAGCCTGCACCACCGGGGTTTGAACAAGATCCTGGAGAAAGTTGGGGAAGAGGCTACCGAGGTCATCATCGCCGCCAAGGATGCAGGCGAAGACCGGCAGGAACTGATCGGGGAAGTGGCTGACCTCTGGTTTCATACCCTGGTCATGCTCTCTCACCTGGAGCTGGATTCCGGGGCGGTGCTGGAGTGCCTGGCACAACGTTTCGGTGTATCCGGGCTGGACGAGAAAGCTTCCCGCGGTTGACCGCAACATCACTATCACACGACGGAGACACACATGGGTATCGGTGGCATCAGTATCTGGCAATTGTTGATCATTCTCGCCATTGTCATCATGTTGTTCGGCACCAAGCGCTTGCGCACGCTGGGCAGTGACCTGGGCAGCGCGGTGAAGGGCTTCCGCAAGAGCATTCAGGACGAAGACAGCGGCAAACAGGACGACGAGAACAAGGACGCCGCAGAAGAAAGTGCCGGCGACGCACGGAGCGACAACAGCAAACCGTGATACAGCACCATGTTTGATATCGGTTTCGCCGAGCTGCTACTGATTGGCGTGGTGGGCTTGCTGGTGATAGGGCCGGAACGGCTGCCCTCGACGATCCGTACCGTTAGCGCCTGGGTGGCGCAGATTCGTCGCGGCTTCAACCAGATCCGCAGCGAGGTAGAGCAGGAACTGCACAACGATGCCGTCATGCAGGAACTGCGCAAAACCGGCAGCGACCTGAAACGCGACGCGCAGCAGGCCAGTGATTCCTTCAAGACAGCCACCGGGGGGAGCACGGCAACCGGGCCCGCCTCCACGGCAAGCCCCGGCCAGGCGAGCTCTGAACAGGCGAGCCCTGACTCAGCAAGCGCCGGGACGGCCCGCGATGGCGAGACCACGAGCCGCGCACAGGAACCTCCGGAGAAATGAACGACGAGACCGAGGACCAGCCGCTGCCGCTGGTAGCGCACCTGACCGAGCTGCGCGACCGACTGTTGCGCGCTTTGCTCGCCGTGCTGATCGTGTTCATCGGGCTGTTTCCGTTCGCCAACGAAATCTACAGTTTCGTCTCCGAGCCGCTGCGCGCGCTGCTGCCCGAGGGTACCTCCATGATCGCCACGGACGTGGCATCACCCTTCCTCACCCCGTTCAAGCTCACCCTGGTCGCCGCCATCTTCATCGCCATACCCTACGTGCTGTACCAGGCCTGGAGTTTTATCGCGCCCGGCATGTACCGGCATGAAAAACGCCTGGCGGTTCCGCTGCTGGCGTCCAGCGTACTGCTGTTCTACGCCGGCGCGGCCTTTGCCTATTACGTCGTGTTTCCGCTGGTATTCGGCTTCTTTACCAGCGTGGGCCCGGAAGATATCGCCATCATGACCGACATCAACAGTTACCTGAACTTTGTGCTCAAGCTGTTTTTTGCCTTCGGTATTTCCTTCGAGATTCCCATCGCCGTCGTCATCATGATCTCGGCGGGTATTACTACCCCCGAGGACCTCGCACGCAAACGGCCCTATGTCATCGTCGGCTGCTTTGTCTTCGGCATGCTGCTCACCCCGCCGGATGTGATCTCCCAGGCCTTGCTGGCGGTGCCCATGTGGTGCCTGTTTGAACTCGGCATCGTGTTCGGGCGCATCATCAGCCGGCGCCGCGCTGCCGCGGACGCGGAGTAATGGCCGCAAAGACCGGCCGCAGCCTGTCGCCGCTGCTGGCTATACTGCGTTTCCTGCTGCCCTACCGCGGGCGCCTGCTGGCGGCGGGTACCGCGCTTGTCTTCACCGCGGGCGCCACCCTGTTCCTGGGTCGTGGCATTCAGGTGCTGATTGACGAGGGCTTCAGCGGCGGCACCCGTGCCGACCTGGCCAACGCCATCGGCGTCATACTGGTCATTGCCGCGGCCATGGCGGTGGGCACCTTCGCCCGCTTCTACTTTGTGTCCTGGCTCGGCGAGCGGGTGAGCGCCGACATACGCAACGCTGTGTTCGACAACATCATCCATCTGGACCCCGGGTATTTCGAAACCAACCGCAGCGGCGAGATCATGTCGCGTCTCACCACCGACACCACGCTGCTGCAGACCATCATCGGTTCCTCCATGAGCATGGCACTGCGCAGCGGCCTCACGCTGATCGGCGGTCTGGTGCTGATGTTTATCACCAATATCCAGCTGAGCCTCATAATCAGCGTGGCGGTGCCGCTGGTGCTGTTGCCCATTCTGTTTTTCGGCCGACGCGTGCGGCGCCTGTCCACCCAGAGCCAGGACAGCATTGCCAACGTGGGCAGCTACGCCGGTGAAATCATCCAGCACATTCGCACCGTACAGAGCTACACCAGCGAGAGCCGCGAAAGCGCCGCCTTCGGCGTGGAAGTGGAGCGCGCCTTTGCCATCGCCCGGCGGCGCATTCGCCAGCGGGCGCTACTGGTAGGCGCCGCCATCCTGCTGCTGTTTGGCGGTATGGCCGCCATGCTCTGGAGCGGCGGCCAATCCGTCATCAGCGGTGAGATGAGCGGGGGTGAGCTGGGTGCGTTCGTGTTTTATGCGCTCATGGTGGGCTCCGGCTTCGCCACTATCTCGGAAGTCTGGGGCGAACTGCAGCGCGCCGCCGGGGCGTCCGAGCGCCTGCTTGAACTGCTACACACCCACAGTGACATCGTTGATGGCAGCAGCAGCTCCGTGCCCCGGCGCGCGAGCCTGAGCTTGCGCGATGTCACCTTCGCCTATCCCGCGCGCCCGGCAGATCCGGCGCTGAAGGGCCTGTCACTCAAGATTGAGGAGGGCAAAAGCCTGGCACTGGTCGGTCCCTCCGGCGGCGGCAAATCCACCGTGTTCCAGCTGCTGTTGCGCTTTTACGACCCGCAGAGCGGCGCCGTGCTGTTCGACGGCGTGGACCTGCGCGACATGCGTCTGGAAACCCTGCGCCAGCAAATGGCCCTGGTGCCGCAACAGCCGGCGCTGTTCACCGGCACCGTGCGCTACAACATTGCCTACGGCATGCCAGCCGCCAGCGCGGAGGAGGTGACTGCCGCGGCTAAGGCCGCCCACGCCCATGAGTTCATCCAGCGCCTGCCCAACGGCTATGACAGCGAACTGGGCGAGCAGGGCGTGCGCCTGTCCGGCGGCCAGCGCCAGCGCATCGCCCTGGCGCGCGCCATCCTGGCCAACCCCCGCGTACTATTGCTGGACGAGGCCACCAGCGCCCTGGACAGCGAGAGCGAGCACCAGGTGCAACTCGCGCTTGAGGAACTGATGCGCAACCGCACCACGGTGATCATTGCCCACCGTCTGTCCACCGTACGCCACGCCGACCGCATCGCCGTGCTGGACAAGGGGCAGTTGGTGGCCACGGGAACGCACGACAGCCTGCTGAACGACTCACCGCTGTATGCGCGGCTGGCGAGTTTGCAGTTTCGGGAGCAGTGATCCGGAAGCTTTGAGCCACTACAATGAGACTCGGCCTCAGCGGGTTACTCAGCATATAACTGTCCACTTGACGGGGAAGCTTACGAATTGGCGTCACAGTCAGTAAAGTGCTCTCGCGGAGCAGTGGTAAATTAACACCAGCGCTACGAAGGCCGGAAGTGCCCAGAGATAGCCGCCGACCATTACACTCCACGCCTGTTCTGGAGTGGCCGACTTGAGGCGATCTCGAGTAGGGCCATGAGATCTGGATCGGTACACCCGAAAAAACATGAAGCACACATAGGCGAAGGTACTTACCATAAGCGGAAAATTCACTGGCCTCCCTGCCAACGCAGCAAACACAACACCCACGCCTATTAACGCAGCGCCCGTAAATAAAAGCCAGCCGTACACCTTGCGGTAATTCGGAGTCACTATCAGGTCGTACAGATGACCTTCTTTACTTTCCAATTTATACCACCAAACTATAACTAGTAACTGCTTTGTGAACTTGTATTAAACGCCGGTAGGGATCTGGTGAAGCGCAACTAAAAAAAAGCACAAGACCACTATACGCAAGAGTTTATGCTCTTCATGCTTCAGGGTCTGGGAAATAAAGACGAAGTCTTCTTTCACGATAAACCAATATACCCCTGCCCATCCGCCAGTTCCCATAAATATGCTAAGGAAAATTTTTCCGAGTGGCGTATTATTAAAATAGCCAATAACAATAAGCAGGAGAGTGTAAAGAAACCACAGCGCTCGGAAGAACCAAGCCCACCAAACGTTCTTCTGATCTGGGCTCATCTCATTCGGATCCTGTATCAAGAGTTGCCATCCCGCCCATGAAACCGACGTTTCCACTAAGTCTATTAGCACTCGGGAGGTCACTGCCGAGGATGTGTAATCCCCACATCATCCAGGTGCTCGTTACCAGTGTAGCCACGCTTCTCCAGACTGGTGATCGGGCCGAGCTGCCAGGTGGTCCGTGTGCGCGTAGCGGTGTGTAACCGCCCCGCTCACATCTTCCCGCACCATGATCACGCGTCCATTGGCATCGCAGGCAAAGGTATGGGACGGCAAATTGGCGCCACGGCTTAGAAGTTGATGGTATTTAGTCTACCAATATCCAAGGAATGACTACCAGTATCCAAACTGCGATAGCAAGAAGCAGAAACCGCGAGAAAGGAGCTTTTCCGTGCTCCATGGACCATGATGCGTAAGTCATATCTTGTTTGGTTGCATAAAGATAAATGATTAACACAGCGCTCGGACCCAGCAAGAAACTCGTAGCGATTTCACCAACACCCGGCCTGTATACGAGGGTCAATATGAGAAGCAGGACGGAATATATTCCGCCGCTTACTAGAGCGATTTGCCTAGCAATACTGTGCACGTTAATCCTCTCGGCCACCAATACGTATACTGCACCACAAAGCAGCCCGGTGTGGTGGTAAGGTCGAGATACTGCTCGGTCAGCGGGCGTTGACGCGCGTGGTGCACCGCTTTGACTATTCAGTTCTTCGGGTGCCCCGACCTTGCACACTTTTTACAGCAGTTTTGCGTCACGACGTAATTCATCATAGTGCTTCCGTATGTATCGCCACACCTGGGACAGCGTGATGTAAGCATAAGCGACGAGAAAATCACTATCAGAATGACTGTCAAAACAAACTGGAGAGGAGCGTGATCGAGAAACTCCGCAATGCCAATCCACAGGACCAGTGAGAGGAGGATCATTAAAGCTGGATTTCCGAAAAGGCGTTTCATAGCGCTCTCATCACACATCAAAAGCCTCGATCGAGGGTGCCTAACGAAGATTATCCAAAACCCCAGGCACTCTCCGCTGAACAGCAGAGACTAGATCACAATTGGGGTTCATTGGGACAAGATAGCCGTGTTTGCTTTCTAGCAACGACCATAGTAAGCGCGAAGCAGTGCTTCGGACTTTGCAAGGGCGGACCGCGTCCTACCCGGCTCTAGATGCAAAAAGAACGCTGGAACATCCACCTACAACACCCGCGGGGGTGGGAGGCGACGACACCCCGCGGGCGCGCAGGCACCCGCAGGGCGAGAAGGGCTTAGCTGAACTCGCGGATCAGGCCGCCGATGCTTTCCTTGGCATCGCCGAACAGCATCCGGGTGTTCTCCTTGTAGAACAGCGGATTCTCGATGCCGGCAAAGCCGGACGCCATGGACCGCTTGAGCACGAACACGGTACGCGCCTTGTCCACGTTGATGACCGGCATGCCGTAGATGGGGCTGGACTCCACTTCACGGGCAGCGGGGTTCACTACGTCGTTGGCACCGATCACAATCGCCACATCCACGGTTTCCATGCGCGGGTTGATCTCGTCCATTTCCAGCAGCTGGTCGTAGGGTACGTCCGCTTCCGCCAGCAGCACGTTCATGTGCCCCGGCATACGGCCCGCGACCGGGTGGATACCGAAGTTCACTTCGCAGCCGTTTTCTTCGAGCAGCTCACACAGCTCCTTGACCACGTGCTGGGCCTGGGCAACCGCCATACCGTAGCCGGGTACGATCGCCACACTGGTGGCCGCTTCCAGTACGTAGAACGCGTCTTCCACGGAGATGGGCTTGATTTCGCCTTCGACCACGGTCTCGGCGCTGCTCACGCTGCCAAAGCCACTGAACAACACGTTGCTCAGGGAACGGTTCATCGCCTTGCACATGATTTGCGTGAGGATGATACCGGAGGCGCCTACCAGGGAGCCGGCAACAATCAGGATGTTGTTGTTGATGGCGAAACCCGCCGCACAGGCTGCGAGGCCGGAATAGGAGTTCAGCAGCGAGATCACCACCGGCATGTCGGCGCCGCCGATGGGAATCACCGCCATGATGCCGAACAACAGCGACAGGGCGATGATGGCGTAGAGCCACATGCTGTTAGCGGGCTCCAGGCAGAACATAACCGCGCTGGCGAGGATAGCCAGCACCAGCAGGCTGTTGACGATCTGCTGGCCGCTGAACGTCACGGCGCCACTGCCGATCTTCTCACTCAGTTTGCCGTAGGCCACAAGTGAACCGGTGAAGGTGAGGCCACCGATCAGGATGGACAGTACGATCGTCACCAGAATGAAGGTGTTGCTGTCACCGGCACCCAATGCCGCAGCGCCGACCAGCAGGCTGGCCATACCGCCAAAGCCATTGAACAGCGCCACCATTTCCGGCATGGAGGTCATCTGCACCAGGCGTGCGGTAGCAGCACCAATCACGCCGCCGATAACCATGCCCACCAGTATCCACTGGAACTCGACAATGCCCTGGTCGATGAGGGCCGCGACAATGGCCAGCAGCATGCCCACAGCGGACAGCAGGTTACCCTTGCGCGCCGTTGCAGCAGAGCCGAGCAGCTTGAGGCCGAAAATAAACAGGGCCGCCGCGATAACAAACGCCAATTGAATGGCCAATCCGGTTGCACCCATGATTATTTACCCCTCTTCTTGAACATTGCCAGCATGCGGTCGGTCACCATGTAACCACCCACCACGTTGATTGTCGCCAGGGCGACAGCGGCTGCACCCAGCCACTGGGCGATATCGTGCTGGCCGGTACCCGCCAGGCTGATGGCGCCCACCACGGTAATGCCGGAAATGGCATTGGCGCCGGACATCAGCGGCGTGTGCAGCGTTGCCGGTACCTTGTTGATCAGTTCGAAGCCCAGAAAAATGGACAACATCAAAATAAAGGTCAGGAATACGGCTTCCATATCAGTTGCCCCCCTCCAGGATGTTCTTGATGGTTTCGTTTGTGACTTCACCACCGTGCGTGATGATGCAGCCGGGCAGGATGTCGTGTTCGAAGTCGATCTTGAACGCGTTGCTTTCCTTATCCCAGGCGTCATCAACCAGGTTGAACAGGTTGCTGGCGTACATGTGGCTGGCATCGCGGCACACTTCATTGGGCAGGTTGCCCTTGCCAATGATGGTCACGCCGTTCACGGTGACCACTTCATTGGGCACCGAGCCTTCCACGTTGCCGCCGGTTTCAGCGGCCATGTCCACAATCACGGAGCCGGGCTTCATGCCTTCCACCATGTCTTTGGTCACGATCACCGGAGGCTTGCGCCCGAACACCTGGGCGGTGGTAATCACTACGTCGGAATCGGCAATGGTTTCTTTTTGTGCATCGCGCTGCTTCTGGATCTGCTCCGGCGTCAGTTCAGTAGCGTAGCCACCAGAGGTCTCGCCGGTTTGCCCCAGGTCGATGTCGAGGAAGGTGGCACCCAGTGATTGCACCTGCTCGGCAACTACCGGGCGGGTATCAAATGCGGTGACTCGCGCGCCCAGGCGCTTGGCGGTGGCAATGGCCTGCAGGCCGGCCACGCCGGCGCCGATGATGAACACCTTGGCGGGCTTGAGTGTGCCGGCCGGCGTCATCATCATCGGAAAAATACGCGGCAGGTGGGTAGCAGCCTGCATCACCATCACGTAGCCTGCCAGGTTGGCCTGAGAGCTCAGCGCGTCCATTTTCTGGCTGCGCGTGGTGCGCGGAATCATTTCCATGCTGATCGCGGTCACACCCTGCTGCTGCAGGGTACGCACCAGGTCGTGCTCGTTGAAGGGGTCGAGGTAGCTGATGTGGATACAGCCCTTCTTCATCAGCGCGATATCGGCTTTTTCCGGCTTGCGCAGGCGCAGCAGCATATCCGCTTCGCGAAACAGGGCCTCGCGATCGGCACCGACTGTGGCGCCAGCTTCGACGTATTCTTCGTCAGTAAATCCGGACCCAAGGCCCATCCCGCTTTCAATGACCAGGTCAGCACCGAGACGGCAGAGTTTCTTGGCCGTCTCCGGTGTGACCGGCACCCGGTTCTCGCCCGGATGCGTCTCCCTCGGAATTGCGATGCGCATAGTTTTTCCTACCCCGTTTTCAAGCGTGTCGGTTATGAATTCTGCGGATATTGTGGCCGGAACGGCAGGGTCTGAGCGTTATTCTCTATCTTCCAGTGACCCTTTACCCAGCTCTCCCGGTTTTTCGGCACGGGACTGTAGCACAGAGACTCCCGTCAAGGAATTATGCCTAATATTCACCAGAGAAATAGTTGCACAGTAAACATTGGCCAAAATGATAGATGATTATTGCATCGCTGCGCGGCTGTGCCATCCCGTAAATCGGGTATGACCAGAAAATAAGCCCCCGGAGAGGGGGCTTACAATTCAGCCTGCGCGCAGCTGCAGGAACGGGTTCATCCAGCGGTATTTCCAGCTGGTGAAGCGCAGGGGGGCATCCAGCACCGCCAGGCAAATGCAGTCCTCTGACTGCAGCGCCGTGGGAGCATGAGTATCGCTGGCTTCGCGGAACAGGAAGTCACCCTCGTGGTAGCTGCCGGCTGCATCCGAAAAACCACCCTGCAGAACAAGTGTCATCTCCGAGCCACGGTGGGTGTGCTCGGGAATCTTGCCACCGGCCTTGATGTGGTACAGCGCGAACTCGTAACCCGGATCGCCGGTTTTCAGGTAGCTGATGCGCAGCGACGAGGTGATCTTGTTCCAGGACAGCTCAGAAAAGTCACCCTTCATCAGGCGCTGCAGCAGCGCGGGCAAGCGTCCCACAGCCGGGTCCTGTGCGCGCCGGTAGCTGAGCGGCGGCTCCTCGTCCAGCCGCGCGAGCACCGTATTGAGCAGTGCATCACCGACCGGCACCGGCGTGAGGCTATCGAACAATACGGCACCCAGATCCTGCAGGCGGGCGCTCTGCTGCTGGCACTGCGGGCAGTAATTGAGGTGGGCCGAAATACAGGCAGACTGCGCCAGTGGCAGAATGCCGGCCACGTACTCGGTCAGTAGGTCAACGCTGGGATGAAACTTGGCCATGATAATCTGTTGCTTACCTGTCTATCTGAATTTGCAATTTCTGGATCGCCAGCCGCACCCGTGACTTCACGGTTCCCAGCGGGAGATCCAACTCAGCCGCTGCCTCGGCATGCGACTTCCCTTCCATGTACACCTTGGCGAGTATCTGTGCCTGATCCGGAGGCAGCGTACCCATCAACGCGTGAATGGTGTCCCGGCTGCGCCGGCTTTGCAGCATGGCAAACGGCTCGCTCGGCTCCTGGTCCGGCATGAAGTCATCGGCCGCCAATGGCGTGTCGAACTTCTGCAGGCGGCGGAACATGTCCGTCCGGCAATTGCGCGCTATCGTGTACACCCAGGTGCTGGCAGCGGCCTTCTCCGGGTTGAACGCTGACGCTTTCTGCCAGGCCTTGAGCATCACTTCCTGCACCAACTCATCCGCGTGCGCCGCTGAGAGGCTTGACCCCGACAACGCGAAAGCCTTGATCAACGGTGCGAAGTGCCGAAAGAAGCGCGTAAACGCCGCTCTGTCACCGGTCGCAGCGATTTGCGTGAGGCATTCGCTCCACTCGTCGGTACGCCGCCCAGTAGGGACTTGCCAGCCGTCTGAAGCACTGTCGTTCCTTTTTTCCACCACTGCACCCGCGTTTTTTTTGACTGTGTTCAGGCCAGTATACGCCCCCGCCGGATAAGCGGATCAAATGACTGTATAAATAAGTACTATGATCCAGCGACAGCATGCCGGCGTAATCTGGCCATCAGGTAAACATTCAGGCACATGAGCTTGCAGTCGCCCAGCGCACCGCTGCCACCTTGCCGGGAGGAATCACACCATTGGATATCGCAGTTATCGGTTCGGGCATTTCCGGCTTGTCCTGTGCCCACTATCTAAGCCGCCAGCATCGCGTGACGGTCTTTGAGGCGGGCACACAAATCGGCGGACACACGGCCACTGTCGACGTCAAACTCGGCACCCGCCGCTATGCGGTCGACACGGGCTTTATTGTCTATAACGACTGGACCTACCCCAATTTCATTGCCCTGCTGGATGAGCTGGGGGTGAGCAGCAGGCCCACGGAAATGGGCTTCAGCGTGAACGATATCGAAAGCGGCCTGGAATACTCCGGCAGCAGCATCAACACCCTGTTCGCCCAGCGTCGCAACCTCGCCTCCCCGCGCTTCCTCGGCATGGTGCGCGACATCCTGCGCTTCAACCGCGAGGCGGTAGCCGACCTGGACGGTGGTTTGCTGCAGGCAGGGGAGACGCTCGGGCACTACCTCGAACGCAAGCGCTACGGTGCCGCATTCAGCAGCCACTATCTGGTGCCCATGGCATCGGCGATCTGGTCGTCGGACTGTGCCAGTGTGACCGACTTCCCGCTGGAGTTTTTTCTGCGCTTTTTCCGCAACCACGGCCTGCTCTCGGTGAATAATCGGCCTCAGTGGCGCGTTGTAGAAGGTGGGTCGCGCGAATACCTGCGGCCGCTCTGCCAGCGCTTCGAGGACCGGATACACACGGCCAGCGAGGTGACCCACATCAATCGTGACCCACGCGGCGTTGACCTGTCCCTGCGCGACGGCCGCAGCTTTCGTTTTGACCAGGTCGTGATTGCCACACACTCCGACCAGGCTCTGAATATGCTGGCGGATGCCTCGCAGGAGGAGCGCGCGATTCTCGGCGCATTGCCCTACCAGAACAATGAGGTGGTGCTGCATACTGATGTGCGCCTGCTGCCCCGGAACCGCAAAACCTGGTCGAGCTGGAACTACCGCCTCGGGGTGGATTCCAGCCGCGCGGTGGTCACCTACAACATGAACATCCTGCAGGGCCTGAATGCACCGGAAACGTTCTGCGTGACCCTCAACGACACGGCCTCCATCAACCCCAACCGCGTACTGGGCACCTTCAACTACGCCCACCCGGTGTTCTCCCTAGAGGGCATCAAGGCCCAGCAGCGCTGGCAGGATATCAATGGCTCGCGCAACACCTGGTACTGTGGCGCCTACTGGCACAACGGCTTCCACGAAGACGGCGTGGTGAGCGCGTTGCGCGTGGCGGACGGCATCAACCAGGCAGTCAAGGCCGCCGCGTGAAGTCCCGGCTATACCAAGGCACGCTGCGCCACCGTCGTTTCGCACCGCGTGAGCACGCCTTCAGTTACCGCGTGTTCATGCCCTGGATATGCCTGGACGAGTTGCCGCAACTGTTTGCCGGGCGTTGGCTGTGGTCCAGCACACGCTGGGCGCCGGCCCGCTTCCTGCGCAGCGACTTTCTGGGTGATCCCGCGCGGCCGCTTGCAGAAGAGGTGCGCCGCCGCATTCGCGAAGAAACCGGCGCCGAGCACAGCGGGCCCATTTACCTCCTCGCCAACCTGCGCTACTTCGGTTACCAGATCAACCCGATCGCCTGCTACTACTGCTTCAATGACGATGAGAGCCGGCTTGAATACCTGGTAGCAGAGGTCACCAACACGCCGTGGGACGAACGCCACAGCTACGTGCTGCAGGGCCCGGAGGCAGGAAGCTGGCTGGAGCGGGAATTCGACAAGGCGCTGCATGTGTCGCCCTTCAACCCCATGGACATGCGCTATGTATGGCGCAGCAACATCCCCGGGGAGCGCTTGGCCATCCACCTGGCCACGGAGACGGCAGAAGGCCGCATTTTCGATGCCAGCCTGAGTTTGCGTGCCCGCCCCATGAATGGCCGCAACCTGAACCGCATTCTCTGGAGCTATCCAGTAATGACGCTCAAGGTAGCCCTGGGTATTTACTGGCAGGCCCTGCGCCTGTTTATCAAAGGGGTGCCCGTGCACGACCACCCCGGTTCGAGAACGTCTGGAGCGTAATATGAACGACATGAGTGTCAGCCAGGTGCGGCTGCAAACCAAGGCCGGCAAGCGCTGGTCCAACCATCAGCTGGCGCGCAAGCTGCTGCTGCGCGTGCTCGGCAACTTCACGGTTGGCAGCCTCACCCTGCACGACGGTGGCGAGACATTCCGCGTTGGCGATTCTCAGCGTGACGGGGAACCGCACGCGGAAGTGACGGTGCACAACCCCGCTGTGTACGGCAAGCTGCTGTCCGGAGGCACCATCGGCTCGGGCGAAGCCTACATCGAGGGTGACTGGTCTACGCCCGACCTGACCACCGTGACGCGCCTGTTCAGCGCCAACATGCTGACCATGGAGGCCATGGAGGGCGGCCAGTCCTGGCTGGTGCGTCTGGGCCTGAAGCTGGCCCACGGCATGAACCGCAACACCCATTCCGGTTCGCGCCGCAACATTGCCGCCCACTACGACCTGGGCAACGACTTCTTCCGCCTTTTCCTCGACCCGACCATGATGTATTCGGCGGCCATCTTTCCCGATGCGGATTCCTCGCTCGAGACCGCATCGCTGGCCAAACTCGATGAGATTTGCCGGCAGCTGGAGCTTGAGCCCGACGATCACCTGCTGGAAATCGGTACTGGCTGGGGCGGCATGGCCATACACGCCGCACAGCGCTACGGCTGCCGGGTCACTACCACCACCATCTCCGCGGAACAGTACGCGCACACCTGTGAGCGCGTTGCCGAGCTCGGCCTGGGCGACCGGGTTACCGTCCTCTGTGAGGACTACCGCACCCTTACAGGGCAGTTCGACAAGCTGGTTTCCATCGAGATGATTGAAGCGGTGGGGCACCAGTTCTACGGCACGTATTTCGCGCGCTGCAGCGAACTGTTGAAGCCACACGGTAAAATGGTGATCCAGGCCATTACCATCAGCGACCAGCGTTATCAGCAGGCGCGCGACACCGTAGACTTCATCAAGCGCTTCATTTTCCCGGGGGGCTGCCTGCCGTCGCTGGCGGTGATTGCCCAGCACCTGGCGCGCGACACCGATATGCAGATGGTACACCTGCGCGATATCACGCTGGACTACGCGCGCACCCTCGCCGCCTGGCGCGAGCGCTTCATGGCGCAACTCGACACCGTGCGCCGCCAGGGCTTCGATGACCAGTTTATCCGCATGTGGGAGTTCTATCTTTGTTACTGCGAAGGGGGGTTCCGGGAGCGTATCATCGGCACCGTGCAGCTCGCCTTTGCCAAGCCCGGCTACCGACCACCCGCAGTCGGGTAATCCCGATACTCCCACCAGGGCGGCAGCAGCTGACGCCAACCCGGCTCGGCGTAGCGGGCGTCCACCAGCAGTGCCTTGCCGCGGTCGGTGCTGGTGCGCACCACGCGGCCCAGGGCCTGGCTGATCTTCTGCACCGCAGGGTACTGGTAGGCGTAGGCGAAGCCACTGCCATAGCGACTGCCGTATAACTGGCGCAGCTGCTCGTTACTCGGGCTCAGCTGGGGCAGGCCGACACCCACCACCACCACGCTGTGCAGTTCATCGCCCGGCAGGTCGATGCCTTCGCCGAAGGCGCCACCCAGCACGCAGAAAGCCGCCACATCCCGTGCCTGCTGCAGCAGCGGCAGCAACTCTGCCCCGCCCTGTCCGGCGCGGCCCTGCACCCAGCGCTGGCGCCCGTCTGGCCAACCCTGCACCAGCATGAGCTGCATACAGGCCTCCAGGTAGCGATACGACGGAAAATAGAGCAGGCAGTTACCCGGCTCGCTGAGCAGCCATTGACGCAACAGCGCCGCCAGCACCGGTAAGCTCGCCTCGCGCTGCTGCAGACGGGTATCCACATGCGTAGCAATTTGCACCTGCAACTGGTCGCGGCTGAAAGGCGAGGGCGTGCACCAGGCAACTGCCCCCGCCTGCAGCCCCAGGGTATCCAGCGCCCACCGTTGCGGGCTAAGAGTGGCGGAAAACGCCACCAGAGCGTGCATCGCCTGATGGCGCAAGGCCAGCAGTCGCGAGGGTTCCAGGCAATGCACCCGGAGCAGCAGGCCCTGGGGGCCGGCGCCACGCTCCAGCTCCAGACGAAACTCACTGCCCCAGCACTCCAGCAGGCGCTGCCACTGCAGCGCCAGGAAGTAGATATCGCGCAGAGCGGGCCGCGACTGCAGCACAAAGGCGTCCAGCGCCTGCTCGGCATTGACGGCCTCAACGCACTCGGCCAGCGCTCTGGCCAGTGGCTCGGGCACCGCATCCAGCCAGTGCCCATCGGGCGTTGACCAGTCAAACTTCAACAGGGCCAGTAGCTGGCGGTTGAGCCGCTCCAGCACACGCCGCGTGGCCGCAGGGGCCTCACGCCGGGCGGTCATCACCAGTGCTTTCGGCAATTCGGCGCCGTACATGCCCCGGGCGCGATCGGGCAGGCCGTGGGCCTCGTCCAACAAAACGGTCCAGCGCCCGCCGCTCGCCGTCAGGTGCTCTGCCAGGTTCGCGGTGGGGCTGAAGATGTGGTGTACGTCCGCCACAATCACGTCTACCCAGGGCACCAGGTCCAGGCTCAACTGATAGGGGCACACCGCGTGCCGCCCGGCAATATCCGCGAGCCCTTCGCGGTCCAGCAGGGGCGCTGCAAGCGCTTCATCCAAAGCCGCCGGCAGGCGATCATAGTAGCCGCGGGCATAGGGGCAATCATCTGCGTGACAGGCCTTGCCCGGCGCCAGGCAGGCGTGCTCTTTGGCCGTGAGACTGAGTGCGTTGCCGCCATAGCCTTTCTCCACAAACCGCGTCATGGCCTGCTCCGCCGCGCGTCGCCCGCTGATGCGCGTGGTGGCAAATACCACCCTGTCATGACGCCCGGTACCCAGCGCCTTCAATGCGGGGTAGAGCACCGCGGCAGTCTTGCCAATGCCGGTAGGGGCTTCCAGCAACAGCTGGCCCGCCTGATGAATGCACTTGTAGACCCGCTCGGATAGCTCACGCTGTCCGGCCCTGAACCGTGCATGAGGAAAGGGGAGCGTCGAGAGGCTGACATCGCGCCGCTGCAAACGGCGCTGCACCTGCGCCAGCCACTGGCTGTAGCGCCGCAGCGTGGCGTGCAGGAACGCATCCAGTTCCGCGCGGCTGTAGTCCTGGCGCAGCGGGTATTCCTCGTCGGTATCGAGCTGCAACCAGGTCAGTTGCACGGCCAGCGCCGGCAAGTTTTCGCTGGCCGCTATCAGCGCTGCATAGAGCCGGCCCTGGGCCAGGTGCAGCTGCGTCACCGAGGCCGGAATGCGTGCCGGATCAACGCGGCAGGTCTTGATTTCCTCCACCAGCCCCTGGCTGTGGTCGTAGCCGTCTGCGCGGCCTGTGACCTGCAGCGCCGGCAGCCCGGCATCCCCTTCCCAGACACACTGCACGGGGAATTCGGCGCGGTAGCTTGCCGGGCGCCGGCGATAGATTCGCTGGTGCCCCTCAATACCCTGCTGACCGGTGGGAGACGGGGTGAAACGATGATCGATGTCGCCGCTGCGGTGGCAGAAAAGCGCCAGCTCGCGCACGCTCACGCGCTGCTCAGTCATCGGCCCAGGCCACCCGCGCCACCCTTGCCGGTATTCCCTGCTCGCCGAAAAACTGCAACCAGCGGCGCTGACTGTGCTGCAGCTGGTCGCCAGGACCCTTGACCTCAATCAGGCTGTAGTCGCCGGGCCGTTCACCCAGGGCGATCAGGTCGGGGAAGCCGCGCCGGTTTTCACCCGGGTCAAACAACATGCGCTCCCACACGGCCAGCAAGTGGTCGGCGGGCACGCAGGCCAGCACGCGGGCGAGCAGGTCCGTCGTCAACAGCGACCAGCTGACCCAACGACACTGGTAACCGGAAAAGCGCGCCAGGGCAGCCTGCAGCTCTGCCTCGAGATCCCAGGCTGCCAGTTCCTGCAGGCGGGTACCGAGCGCGGTTTCCCGGCGGGCGCGAAACGCCGTTTGATACATATCGGCAGGCACCGCCTGGAAGGGGTTGTGAAAAGCGCCGGGCACCGGTGCAAAAATCTGTTCCCAGAAGGCCAGACCAAACAGACTGTTGAACAGGCTGTTCTCGACGTAGTGCACCGACACCCATTCCTCTGCGAGGTGCTCGGCCACAGCGACCTCCACCCGCGCCTCCGTTCGTGGCAGCTGCAGGTCCACCATCGGCACTGTCCGGCGTCGCCGCGGCGCCGCTGCAACACCGAGCTTGCGCTGCAAGCGCGGCAGAATGCGCTGCGCCGCATCGCGCTCCTCCTCGCACCAGGGACTGGCCAACAGCTCTGTGCAGGCGGCCTGGGCGGCCTGCCACTGTTCGCGCTGCTCCAGCACGCGCACATAGCGTTCACGCGCCGGGTGCAGCTGGCTGCGCTGATACAGCTGTGCCGCCAACGCCCACTCGCCGCGCCGCTCCAGATTGCGGCCCAAGCGGTTGCACAGCATCCAGTAGCGGCGTTCGCTGGGCGCATGCCGGGGCGCGGCACGCAGCAACTGCTCCGCCAGCAGGCTGAAACCGTCAGCGTCTCCTGCGTCCTCCAGCAGCCAATGCAGATCCGCCAGCTCACCCAGCTGCTGGTACTCATCCACCGCTTCGCGACAGGAGAAACGACGCTGCTGCCGGGTTAGCGAGTAAGGGTAGTAGCGGGCGATACCCAGATCACTGAGCACAAAGTCAGTGAGGCTCTGCCGTCGGTTGCCGAAAAACAACAGCTGGAACAGGGCCACCGACTCCACCCCCAACGGTGCCACAAGGCGGTCATCAGCTGCCGTGCACAGCGCGTCCAGCAGTGTGCGCACGGGCAAATTGAGGGCCTCTACTTCTGCGACCCACTGCGCCTTGCTGCGCTGTGCGGGCGCAGACAGGCTCTCCTGGAAAGCGCGCCGCCACTCGGGGAGGGTAAACAGGCGGCCCAGATCCTGCACGTCCAGTGACGCTTCGCTCGCCTCCTCGGGCGCGAGCAGCAGATCCAGCGCCTGCAGCTCAGCCAGCAATGGTTCGATTGCGCCGATCTCGGGGTAGGAGAGCTTCGCCACGCGAAACCAGGGGCCGACACGGGAAACCAGCCGCACGTAAAGGCACTGCGCCGGCTCGGAGGCATTGCGCCACTGTGCCAGCCACGCACGCTCCGCCGCGCTCAGCAGGTCGTCATAGAGCGCTTCAACGGTGTCACACAGTTGCTGGAAGTTGTCGCGGTAATAGCGCGGTGCGAGCACCGGGGGTTCAGGTGCGGACATCGGCGGCTAGGCCTCGCGGGGCGCTTTCGGCCCGCCCGTCTGCTGCAACAGCACCCCGGGGATAATCAACGCCAGGCCAGCCAGCGTGGCCGGGTGAATCGCCTCGTCCAGCACGGTGGCAATAAACACCAGCGAGAACAGCGGCGAAAGGAAAATCAGATTGCCGATACGCGCCACCGAGCTGGTGAGGCGCAGCGCACTGGACCAGAGCGCAAAGGTGATGCCCATCTCGAACAGGCCGACATACAACGCGGCCAGCAGGCCGCTTGTGCCACCCGTGGAGAGCGTTGAAAACAGGCTGCACACCAGCCATGCCGCAGGTGTGGCCAGAAGAAAATTCAGGCACAGGCTGACCAGCGGATCACCCTGGTTGCGCGTATTGAGAATCCAGTACAGTGCCCACACCAGCGTGCTCCCCAACGCCAGGCTCACGCCGGGCAAACTGCTGAACTGCATGGCAAAGGGCTGCCCCTGCGTCGCGATAATCACCACACCGCTGTAACCCAGCGCCACCGCCAGCAGGTCGCGGCGTCCCAGCCGCTGCCCCAGCAGCGGCACTGCCAGTAACGCCAGCGTGATGGCCCAGGTGTAGTTGATGGACTGGGCCTGCTGCGCAGGCAGCAGCGCGTAGGCGTGCAGCAGAACCAGATAGTAGAGCAGCGGGTTGATTGCCGCCAACAGCAGATAATAGCCGGGGCGCTGACGCAGGGAGCTCCACAGCTGACGCTGCCGGCCCTGCCAGCAGACGATTGCCAGCAGCGCGAACGCGGACGCGGAGACCGACCAGGCAACCAGCTGGAATACGTCCAGATCGCGCAGCGCGAGCTTGAAGGCGGTGGCCGCGGTAGACCACAAAAGCACCGCGCTCAAACCCAGATACAAGGCCTTGCGATCATTCGTTACCACAGTGCCGCCATTGTTCGTCTTCCTCTCCCGGCATCGCCCATGCTGTACCCGGGCTGTAGTTTAAGGCATTCTTCAGCCCTGAAGATGCCGATTCAGTCGCCGCCGCAACAACGCGAGAACCTCTCTTGAGTGACCAGACGCCTCACTATCGTCCACTGACCACCGGCCTTGCGCTGACCCCGGTGGTATTCCTGACCGTGCTGCTGGCCGCTTCGGTCTACCTGTTCGGCTCGGACTCGTCCTACGGCGCCAACCAGATTGCGCTGCTACTGGCTGCCTGCGTGGCAGCCCTGGTGGGCAAGCGCATCGGGCTCACCTGGCACGCCACCCAGGAAGGCATTATCCACGGCATTTCCGTGGGCCTGGGGCCCACGCTGATCCTGCTGTCGGTGGGTATGCTGATCGGTACCTGGATACTCTCTGGCACCGTGCCCGCCATGATCTACTATGGCGTCGAGATACTCAATCCATCGGTATTCTATGCCGCCAGCGCCGCTATCTGCGCCATTGTGGCGGTGAGCATCGGCAGCTCCTGGACCGTTGCCGGCACCCTTGGCATCGGGCTCATGGGTATCGCCGGCAGCTTCGGCCTGTCACCGGCCATCACCGCCGGCGCCATTGTGTCCGGTGCCTACTTCGGCGACAAGCTCTCCCCCATGTCGGACACCACCAACCTCGCCGCGGCCGCCACCGGCGTCGACCTGTTCGACCACATCCGCCACATGCTCTGGACCACCGTGCCCGGATTTACCCTGGCGTTGCTGGGCTTTCTGCTGATCGGGGGCGGCGAGGCCGCAACCCCCGAGGAAATCGCGGCCCTGCAAACAAGCCTGTCACAGGAATTCGCTATCGGCTGGCATCTGCTGTTGCCGTTGATCCTCATGCTGGGGCTTATCTACAAGCGCTTCCCCGCGTTTCCTTCCATTGTCATCAGCGCGCTGGTGGGCGCCGTGTTCGCGGTGCTGTTCCAGCCCCAGGCCGTGCGCGAGCTGGCCGGCAACAGCACTGAACTCAACCAGGCCGCACTACTGCTGCAGGGTGTGTGGATCAGCCTGTTCGACGGCTATGTCGCCAACAGCGGCAACAGTTTTCTCGACGACCTGCTGAGCAAGGGCGGCATGAGCAGCATGCTCAACACGGTGTGGCTGATTATCTGTGCACTGGCCTTTGGCGGCGCACTGGAGCGCACCGGCATCCTCGACCACTTGTTGCGCAAGATCCTGCAGCGTGTGCACAGCGCGGCGGGACTGGTGGGGGCGACGGTCGGCACCTGTGTCGCCACCAACGTGCTGGCTGCCGACCAGTTCATTTCCGTTGCCCTGCCGGGGCGCATGTTTCGCGATGAGTACGCACGTCGCGGTCTGTCGCGGCTGAACCTGTCGCGCACCCTGGAAGATTCCGCCACACTCACCTCGGCCCTCATCCCCTGGAATACCTGCGGCGCTTACATGTCGGCCACACTCGGCGTGGCCACCCTGAGTTATGCGCCCTTTGCCTTTTTCAACCTGCTGTGCCCGTTGCTGGCCATCGGGTATGCCTTCTTCCACTTCGCCCAGAAGCCACTGGAGGCCGACGCCTCCCTCGCGGCGGGCCAAAGCGCGTGAGCATGGCGGAGCTGGTGTGGGATCATCCGCAGCCCTTCACCCTGGCAACACAGGTGGCGCCTGCGGATATCGACGGCCTGCAACACACCAATAATACGGTGTACGTGAAGTGGTGCGAGCAGGTGGCCTGGGCCCACTCCGTGCATCTGGGGCTGGACCTGGACAGCTATCGCCGGCTGGACCGCGCCATGGCCATCACCCACAGTGAATACGACTACCTGCAGGCCTCGCGCGAAGGTGATGAGCTGATTGCCGGTACCTGGATCGTCAGTTGGGATCGACGCCTGACCATGGAACGCCGCTTCCAGATCCAGCGCCCGGCGGATGGCGCCACCCTGTTGCGCGGCATGATGCGCTTTGCCTGTATCGAGATCAGCAGCGGACGGCCCCGACGCATGCCGGCAGAATTCATCGACGGCTACGGCCCGGCAGTGCTCACGGCGCCCTCAGCATCGCTCCCAGGAAAAGGCCAGTAGACGCCGTATATCGGTTTCCCCGCTGGCCAGGAGCAACAGCCGATCCAACCCCAGTGCAACACCGCTCACCGCGGGTAAACCCGCCGCCAGCGCCGCCAGCAAAGCCTCATCCAGCGGCCGTTCGGGCTGGCCGGCCGCTGCGCGCTGTCGATTGTCCGCCTCGAAGCGGGCGCGTTGCTCCACCGCATCGTCCAGCTCGTGGTAACCATTGGCCACCTCCACACCGTCGATATACAGCTCGAACCGCTCGCCCACCACCTGGCCATCACGCTGCGCCAACCGGGCGAGGGCGGCCTGACTGGCCGGGTAGTCGTAGACAAAGCACAGGCCCTGCCCCGCCAGCCAAGGCTCAACACCGTGCGTCAGCAACAGGTCCAGCCACAGGTCGCGCCCGCCGGCCAGGGTGCCCGGGTCGGTCAGCTGGCGCGCTGTGCGCTGCAGCGCGGCGACATCGGCGGTAAACGGGTCAAGCTGCAGGCAGCGCTGGAACAGCTCCCGGTAGGTGAACGCCTGCCAGGGCCGCTCACCCAGGCAGCTGCACACCAGCGCCGCCACCTCCGCCATAAGCGCGTGATGATCCATGCCCGGGCGATACCACTCCAGCAAGGTGAACTCGGGGTTGTGGCGGCGCCCGGCTTCACCGTCGCGAAACGCCTTGCAGATCTGGTAGATCGGGCCACTGCCTGCCGCCAGCAGGCGCTTCATGGCGTATTCGGGCGAGGTTTGCAGAAACCGCGGGGCGTCGGTCAGCGATTGCCCGTGCTCCACCAGCAGCGGCTCAATGGCGGGGTCGGTAATGCCGCGGGAGCAAAGAAGGGGCGTCTCGACTTCGAGCACGCCGCGAGCGGCAAAGAAAGCGCGAATCTGCGCCAGCAGCTGCGCGCGCTGGCGCAGTTGCGCAAGCGCTGCACCGGGCCGCCAGTCACTCATCCGCTGCCCCGGGGACGTAGCCTACTTGCTGACCCGGTTCTGATACTCACCGGTGCGGGTATCCACCCGAATCACTTCGCCCGTGGTGACAAACAGCGGCACCTTGACCACAGCCCCGGTGCTCAGCTTGGCCGGTTTGCTGCCGCCTTGCGCCGTATCACCCTTGAGGCCCGGATCGGTTTCCACAATCTCCAACTCGACGAAGTTGGCCGGTGCCACTGACAGCGGCGTACCGTTGTAGAGTGTGACCTCGCAGCCGTCCTGCTCCTTCAGCCAGAGGTAGGCATCACCCACCGCCTTGGCATCAGCCTGGTGCTGCTCGAAGGTGTCGGGCTCCATGAAGTACCAGAACTCACCATCGGTGTAGAGGTATTCCATGGTCCGGTCCATGACGTCAGCGCCTTCCAGACTTTCGCCCGACTTGAACGTGCGCTCCCAGACCCGGCCTGTTTTCAGGTTGCGCATACGCACCCGGTTGAAGGCCTGGCCTTTGCCGGGTTTCACAAACTCGTTTTCGAGAATGCTGCAGGGGTCGCCATCCAGCATGACCTTGAGGCCTGGCCGGAATTCATTGGTGGAAAAGTTCGCCATAACAGGTATCACACTACTGAAAAATTTGCCGGCAATGATACCGTACCCTGCAGCTCCCGGCGATATTGCAGTGGCGATTACCTGCCCGGATGGGCTACTCTTGGTGGCGCTTGCTAACGAACAGGGTAGGGTGTGATGGGAGGCCATGACCGTGACTGACAAGGCACCCGTAAAACTGCGGATTCCGCGCCAGGATCTGACCACATTCAGCCATTTCCCGCTGACCGGGGCCGATGCCGCCGAATGGGCCTCCGGGCTCCCGGTGACCAGCGCGCGCGAAGTTGCCCAGACGCTCGTCATCATCCTCGGGGAACTGAACCGGGTTGTGCTGCCGGCCGCCGAGCGCTACGCCGTGCTCGAAGCAATTCGGCCCAATATGAACGTAGCCGTCGCCAGCCTCTCGCGCAAGGTCATCAACCAGCCCCTGGTCATGCCGGACGAGCCGCGCCAGCTGGCGGAACTCTCGGATCAGCTGCTGGGGATCGCCAGCACGGCCTACACGTTGGTTGCCGTGCACGCACTGCGCGACCGCGACACCCTGGTCGGCGTGAACCCCGCGAGGCTGATGTGCGAGGCACTGCAGCGTGCCATTGACCTCACGGCGGGAAAGATTTTCCAGCATTTCCTGCTCTACCAGCCCGGTGAGAACCGCGCCTGGCAGACGCTGCACCAACTGTATCACCTGGCGGAGCGGCAGCACCTCACACGTCTGCGCGTCGATGATGGCCACGAGGGCATCACCACCGTGCAGGCCACCTGGTTGCGCCCGCTGCTGCTCTCCTGCTGCAAGCCCAACCAGGTGCGCCAGGGCGACCTGATCGCCATGTTCCGCTGCCTGCTCGAATGGGGCGGGGAAGCGGAAACCAGCGAGGACGAAGAGGCCCTGTTCGCCGTCGATATTGACGCCGACCAGCCGCCCACCTACGCCAAAAGCCCGCGTTTTGCCGACCAACCCGCCGGCATGCGCCTGCTGGATACCAGTGCGCTGGTAGTGCACTTGCGCGCGATCGCGGCAGAGTCGGAAGAAAACGGGCGCCGCGATGTGGTGTTCGACAAGGACGTCCGGCTGCACCACCATATTCTGCTGCACATGATTGAGGCCCTGTCCTCGGTCAGCATGCGCAACTTCCACCGCACGCCGGTGCAGCAGAAGCTGCACGTGACACTCGGACTCAGCAACGCCCACTACTTCTCCGCCGGCAGGCAGAACTTCGCCGAGGTACTGCATGGCAAGGGCTACCAGCCACCGCCCGGCGAGCGCGTTGCCGGCAACCCGTTCCTGGTTGCACAGAAACGTCGCGATCCGTGGGTGGAGGCCGCGCCGGACGATATTTTCAGTGGCGAGGAACAGGCTCAGCCGGACGCACCCGAAGCGGGCGGCGACATTGCCGTGGACCCCGGCACCCGCGCGCGATTGCTGAGAGAAGACGACAACGCCCCCATGGCGGATGCCGAGCGTTTTCGCGAGTACAGCATCAAATCCATCAACGCCAGCCCTGGCGGCTACTGCCTGGCCTGGGAGGAAAGCCCGCCCGGCATCATACGCAGTGGTGACCTGATCTGCGTGCGCGAGGATGACCACCCCAACTGGGTTCTGGCGACCATTCGCTGGGTGAGCCAGCTGGAAGGCAAGAGCACGCTGGTCGGAGTGGAGCTGTTGAGTCCGGCGGCGGAGCCCTGGGGCGCACGAATACACGCCGAGAGCGGATTGTCCGAGCCCATTCGCGTGTTGCTGCTGCCGGAAATCAAGCTGGTAGCCCAACCCCCCACATTGATTACACCGCGCAGTGGTTTCCGCGAAGGCCAGCGGCTGACGCTGCTGCACCACGGAGCCACACGCAACGTGCGCCTGCAGCGCCTGGTGGCTGCCACGGGCGCCTACAGCCAGTTCGAATTCCGGGAGGCGGCGGCAGGCCAGGCCGAGGAAGTGAAAGAAGCGCGCGGCTTGCCAGCCTCGCCTTTCCGCTCAATCTGGTCGGATATCTGATACCGCGGCAGGCTGGTAACGGTCGGAAATGCCCAACAGATAGAGAATAGCGTCCAGGCCCAGGGTGGATATGGACTGCTCCGCTGACTGCTGCACCAGCGGCTTGGCGCGAAAAGCAATGCCCAGCCCCGCGATACTCAGCATGGGCAGGTCGTTGGCGCCGTCACCCACAGCGATGACCTGCTGCAGGTCGATGCCCTCTCGCATCGCCAGCTGGCGTAGCAATGCGGCCTTGCGCTCACCATCAACGATCACACCGCTGACGTTACCGGTGACCACACCCTGCGCAATATCCAGTTCATTGGCGTGCACGTAGTCGATGCCGAGCTGCTGCTGCAACCAGTGGGCAAAGTAGGTAAAACCACCCGAGAGTATCGCCGTCTTGTAGCCCAGCGCGCGCAGGGTAGCGATGAGATGACGCGCCCCCTCGGTAATGCGCAGGTTCGCGGCAACCTCTTCGAGCGCCGCTTCGGGCAGCCCCTTGAGCAGGGCGACCCGCTCGCGGAAGCTGGCCGCAAAATCCAGCTCACCTCGCATTGCGCGCTCGGTAATTGCACTGACCTGCTCGCCAACACCCGCCAGGCGTGCCAGTTCGTCGATCACCTCGGCCTCAATCAAGGTGGAGTCCATGTCAAAGGCAACGAGGCGCCGGTTACGGCGGTACATGTTGTCTTCCTGGAAGGCGAGGTCCACCTCCAGCGCGCTGGCCACTTCCAGCAACTCACGCCGGAACGCGGCCACATCGGGCACGCTGCCGCGTAGTGAAAACTCTACGCAGGCCTTGCTCAACGGCGGGAGCTCACCCAGCGGAATGCGCCCGGACAACCGTGAAATACCATCGATACCCAAGCCGTGGCGCGAAAAAACCGCACTCACACGCGCCAACTGGTCAGCCGTGATTTTTCGCGCCAGCAGTGTGGTGATATAGCGGGCGCGACCCTGTGCCGCCACCCAGTCACCGTAGCTGTCCGCCGTAACCTGCTCCCAGCGCAGCTGCAGTTGCTGGCTGGCCGCGAACGCCTGCAACGCGCTCTCGATATCCTTGCGCGCCGCGCCCGTGGGAATTTCCAGCAGCAGCCCCATGGAAAGCGTGGCGTGAATGACCGCCTGCCCGATGTCCAGCACATTCACCGCGTACTCGGCGAGCAACCCGGAGACCCCGGCGGTAATGCCCGGCTTATCCGCACCGGAAAGGGTAATCAGGACGATATCGTTCACGAGTTGGCGGGTCCGGCTGGCTGCAGAGCGCCGTATTCTAACCCTGCACCGTGTGCGGCGAAACCGCTGCGCGCAGCAACCGCAGGCTTGGTTTATACTCGCCACTTTACCGACAGGGAAGCCACAGCGCGTGAGCAATCGATTCCGCGACGCAAGCCTCAGCCATCAATTGGCACTGATCGCCGGGCTGGGTTGCCTGCTCATCAGCCTGGCGCTGGTTGCCCTGGCGGCCACCTCCAGCCGCCACATGCAGAAAGTACAGCAGGCGGAATTCGGCGATGCGCTGGCGCAGCAAATTTCCCGACGGATCGGCGTTGCGTTGGAAACCGGCGACCTGCTCAATGTGGCCGCCTCGCTGCATCGGTTTGTCGAGTCCTCCTCCGCCGGCAAGGTTGCCATTTTTGATGTGGAAGGGCGGGCACTCGGTGAGGCCGGGGAGATCGACGGCGAATTCCTCGCGGACTATCGAGCGCCCGTCCTGATCGGCCCCGATGTGGCCGGAGAAGTGGTCATCACGCTGAGCACGGCGGTGGCGGAAACCGCCCGTATACGCTTTCTGCTGAGCCTGTTCGGGCTCTCCATTGTGCTCAGTCTCATTGTCTATGCGTTCACCCGCAAGGCGGCGCTGGCCTTGCTTGCCAGTCGCCTGCAACGGCAGGCACGGAGTATTGCACTGGAGGAAAACAGCAAAACAGCACTGCCCGCCAACGAACTGCTGCAATTGCAGCACCACATCAACGCCCTGCCCATGGACCTGCTGCGAGCACGCACCGGCACGGGGTCAAACCCCGCCAACTATCGCGACACCGCCGTGCTCTACCTGCACCTGATCAGCCTGGCTGACTACATCGATACGCTGGACGAGGCGTCCCTGCACCGCTACACCGACCGCCTGCACCAGATTGTCTATGCCGCCGCGGGCTTTTATGGCGGCCACTTGCAGGTGGTGCGGCAATTCGGTTTGGCGGTTTTTTTCAGCGGCAGCAGCAACGGCGGTAGCGCGGCCTTCAGGGCGGCCTGCTGCGCGTGGCTGGTGCGCAGCGTCAGCAAGGCCGTGGAGAAGAAAATGAGCCTGTCGCTGGGGATGGCCATGGCGGTCGGCCAGAGCGAACTGGGGCGAGGTGATGAGACCGACATTTACCCGGGGCTGTATATCCAGTCTACCCTCGACGAGCTGCAGACCCTGTGCACCAGCAAGCCACCGCAGGTCATGCTCTCACCTGGCGCGTGCGAGGACATTGACGTCAGCAGCCGGCTGGAGCAACGCCCCAGCGAACTCGGCGACTATGCTATTCTGGAAGAATTTCTGAACCCTTACGACGACCTGCTGGAGCGGCAGCTCCGGCTGACGCTCAAGCGCCTGGGCAACCCACTCTAACCCGGCTCGCCCCTCACCAGAGACTGCGCCCACCGTCGATGGTGTGATCCGCACCCGTGATGTAGCTGGCGTCGTCCGATGCCAGAAACAGTACCAGCGTGGATATCTCGTCCAGGCTCGCGGGACGCTGCAGCGGAATCGCCTGCATCTGCTCCGGCGTACCACCGGAAAACATCCCCGTATCCGCCACGGCGCCCGGCAGCACCGCGTTGACCCGAATGCCGGCTGGCCCCAGGTCATAGGCGGCAGCCTGGGTGAGGCCCCGAATCGCGGCCTTGGAGGCACCGTAAATGGCTAGCGTGGGAATACCGCGGATGCCGGCCAGGGATGACAGGTTGACGATGGCACCGCCCGTGCCCTGCGCCTTCATCACCGCTGCCACCTTGCTGATCCCCAACCAGCTGCCGAAAACGTTCACGTCGAGAAGCCTGCGCACCCGCTCTGGCTCCACCTCGTCCACCGGGCAGGAGAAATACAGGGCAGCATTATTCACCAGCACATCAATGCGGCCAAACTGCTCAGTCGCTGCGGCCACTACGGCATCCCAGTCGGCCTCGCTGGACACATCCTGGTGCACAAAGCAGGCCTGTGGGCCTAATTCGGCAGCCAGTGCCGCACCGGCGTCATCCTGCACGTCGGTAAGCAGAACGTTGGCGCCTTCAGCCACAAAACGGCGTACGTGATTGGCGCCCATCCCCTGGGCGGCGCCGGTGATGATGACGGTCTTGCCGCTGAATCGTTGCATTGGCTGTGCTCTCCGGAAACTGATATCTCAGAATAGCGGGACGGGGAGCCACTG
>TARA_R110001599_G_scaffold344741_2_pt1 | contig 42295 bp, 38 predicted proteins | sample TARA_R110001599 | Tara Oceans TARA_R110001599 (sample SAMEA4398360) | marine metagenome | biome: Polar Biome; feature: [MES] marine water layer (ENVO:01000295) within the mesopelagic zone...; material: water (ENVO:00002006), including particulate matter (ENVO:01000060) such... | reverse complement strand
GGCTGGATTGCCAGCTTCGAGCGCATCCAGCGGCAATGGCTGGAACAGGAGGTGCGGCACTTCCTGATTGCCCTGGGCGGTGGGCTGTTGTTGGGTGCGGTGTTCCAGGTGCTGTTGCCGGAAGGGCTGGCGCGTTTCGGCAGTTCGCTTGCAGCGGTGTTGCTGTTCGTGGGTGGCGGCCTGGCGGTGTTCTTGCTGGAGCGGCTGTTGGCGGCGCGGCGGCGCGAGTCACCGCAATTGTTGGGGCTGCTGTTGGATTACGTGCCCGAGTCCATTGCATTGGGCGGCTTGATTGCCACCGATCCATCCCTGGCGCTGGTGCTGGCCATTGTCATCGGCTTGCAGAATTTGCCTGAGGGCTTCAATGCTTACCGTGAACTGGCGGCAGCGGGGCGCGATTCGTCTGTGAAGATCCTGGGCGTGATGTCTGCGTTGACTTTGCTCGGGCCGCTGGCCGGATTGTCCGCATACTTCTTTCTGGGCGAGCGGCCTGCGGTGCTCGGCGCCATCATGCTGGCCTCTGCCGGTGGCATTGTGTACCTGATGTTCCAGGACATCGCTCCGCAGGCACGTTTGAACAAGCACTGGGCACCGCCGCTGGGCGCGGTGCTGGGTTTCGCTTTCACGATGGTCACGTCCATCTGGCTGGGGCACGGCTAACAGGAGAATTCCATGTATCGATCCGCTGTTGTTTTGTCCCTGCTCGTGAGCGTGACAGCCTGTGCCGCTGTTGAGGCGCCATCTGTCGGGCCGCCCTTGTGTGCTGCGGGGTGGGCGCAGGCCGTGGAAACCAACGTGGGCACCGGAGATGGCCGCGGTCATGGGCCGGATGTGGGTTCGCATGAATGGCAGTCCGTGGTCGAGTTCCGGCTGGGTGTTCGGGGGCTGACGGGCGCGCCCGCGCGCGGTTCGGCGCCCTGGTGCGCATACATTGAGGCTCTGGCAGCCGATACGGACCCTGTACAGTATGTGTGCGAGGACGCCGACGTTGCGGCCCTGAATGTACATTTTCTCACAACTGAGCCGCCGACCATGATTGCCCGGCGCGGTGATGTGCTCTCCCTGTTGACGTTGCAACGCAGTGCCAGCGGTGCGCGCTATCAGGGGGATGACATGAGTTTCTGGGAGCACCACGGAGAAGCACGGGTGACACGGGGGGCTGACGCGGCGGATGTGCGCTGTCAGGCGCTGCCATGAAGCGCGTCTCCGTGGCGGGCTGGTGCACACGAATTCGCGACCTTGTGTATAGAGGAATTGGCGTTGCACTGCTCGCCCTGCTGGGAGCCTGCAGCAATTATCCGGTGGGTAACCCGCAGGCCGAGGTGTCCTTTGATGGCAGCGGAAGTGCGCTGCGCCTGTTACCAGTGCCGTTGTTTCCGGTGGTGGAAGCCAGCGTCAATGGTGTGCCCGGGTTCCGCTTCATTGTTGACACCGGCGCAACCCCTACCGCCATCTTTCTGCATGAGAAAACCCGAAAGCTGGCCCTCAAGGGCTCAGAAACCATTGGTGTGGGCGGCGCGGGCGATGATGAAGCGAGGCCCGAGGCGTTCCTCGCCACCGATGTCGATCTCGACTTCGGCCCTGTCGCCCTGCAGGGCATGACCGTGGCGGTACTGCCTGCCGCGACGCTGCCGCCGCTGGGAACCGATGCCGACTTCGCGGTAGATGGCGTGATTGGTTACGACCTGTTCTCACGCTTTGCCATTGAGGTGGATACGGCCTCTGGCAGCCTGCGTTTCCTGGCTTCGGATGCGGTGACGATGCCGGAGAATGCGTTTGTGCTGCCGCTTGAGGTGCGCGCCTATGATGCCTACGTACAGCTGCCCCTGCTGTTAGCGGGACAACAGCAGGAGGTGCTGGCCGATCTGCACGTGGATACCGGCATGACCGGATGGCTGTCGCTGATACCCGGTAGTGCGGCCGGGATTGGGCGCCCGGAACCCGGTTGGGTAAATACCGGTCGTGGGGTACAGGGCAACATCGAGAACCTGCAACAGTTCGGCAATGCGGTTCGTCTGGGCAGCGAAGTGCTCGGTCCCTTCATGACCAATTATTCCGATGCTGGCACCAGCATGGGGCGGCAGGGCAGGCTCGGTTCGCGCCTGTTGTCCCGCTTCACCTACACGGTGGACTACCCGGGCAAACGGTTGATCGCCGTGCCCCGTGCCGACAGCTTTCGTTCGCCTGAACGCGGGTATCTCGGCCTTTGGGGAGTGCCCCACCAGGGCGGCATGCGGGTGTGGATAGTGCAGCCGGGCTCTCCGGCCGACCTTGCCGGTATGCAGCCCGGCCACTACCTCACGGTAGATGGCGAAGCCATTTCCACTATGAGTTGGCCGGCGCTGCACGACGCGCTGAATGGGCCACCGAACAAGGCGGTAGAGCTTTGCCGTGCAACGGAGGTGGAACCGGACTGCCGGATAGCGGTGTTTGCCGATGCGGCGGCTCCTCCGGCACTGTTGCCTGCGCAGATTCCGGTGGTGGTGCGCAATGCGTCGGTGCTGAACTTTACCGGGGAGGGTGCCGTATTGCAGCCCGGGCAGGCGGTGCTGATTGCCGAAGGCAAGATTCAGCGCGTGGGGGCAACGGACAGTGTGGTAGCCCCTCGGGGTGCGCGTGAGGTTGACGCGAAGGGGCAGGTGCTGATGCCCGGTCTGGTCGATATGCATGTGCATGTGTGGGATGAAGCAGAACTGCCAGCCTACCTGGCTTACGGCGTGACCACCGTGCGCAATGCCTCTGGCATGCCGTTCCTGCTGGATCTTGCGGCAGCGGTGACGGCAGGCCATCTCGCGGGGCCTGAGATTGTCACCACTGGGCCGATTCTGAACGGCGCAGGACCCAATGCGCAGCTCAATCACGTCATTGTGAACACCGCCGCTGACGCCCGCGCTGCGGTGTTGCAACAGTATGCGCAGGGCTACCGGCACGTGAAGGTCTACTCCAACCTGGGGCCGGAAGCCTACGAGGCGATTCTGGCCACCACGGCGGAGCTGGGCATGACCGTGATGGGCCATACACCGGAGGGTCCACGCCATGATGGAATACCGTCAGAGCGGCCTTTCGTTATTCCATTCGATACCGTGCTTGATGATCGGCTTACGAGCATCGAGCATGTGGAAAGCATCGTCTGGCACGGACTCGGTGAGCGCCTTGATGAAGCGGCGATGTGCCGGCTTGCCGTGGATATTGCCGGAGCCGACGTGCCTGTGACCCCAACGCTGGTGGCGCACCACAACCTGCTGCGGGTGGCACGCAGTGATGGCGACTATTTACAGCGGCCGGGCGTCGATACCCTGAACCCGTTTATCGCCCAGATGGAGCAGCCGCTCTACAGTTTCTGGAGCAGCCAGCCCGCGACCTACCGCGCACAGCACGAGGCGTTTTATCTCAAGGCCACAGATTGTCTGTATCGGGCGGGTGTGACGCTACTGGCCGGCTCCGATGCGGGCATTTTCATCAATGTCCCGGGTGTGTCGCTGCTGGATGAACTGGAGTTGTTGCAGACAGCGGGGCTGCCCGCAGCTGCGGTGTTGCGTTCCGCCACGGTGAACCCGGCGCAGGTACTGGGCCGCGCCGACCGCAGCGGGCGCGTAGCCGAGGGTTTTGAGGCCGATCTGGTGTTGTTGCCCGGCGACCCGCTGCAGGACCTGTCTGTTTTGCGAGAGCCCGTGGCCGTGGTCAGCGATGGTCGCTGGTTCGACCGCGATGCACGTGAACGCCTGCTGCAGCAGGCTACCGAGCGCTCGCTGCCACGCAGTGAGCAGCGCATACTCAGGGCCCTGGAAGTGCAGGGCACCGATCTGGAGTTCTTGAATAATGAGTGATCTACCCGCGTGTCCCGAATGCCAGTCGCCCTACGCCTACGAGCAGGGCGCCTTTCTGGTGTGCCCTGAATGTGGCCATGAGTGGAGCCCCACGGAGGGCAACGAGGCCCCGGATGATACTCCGGTGATCAGTGACGCCAACGGCAACCCCTTGGCGGATGGTGATACCGTCACCGTGATCAAGGACCTCAAGGTCAAAGGGTCTTCGCTGGTGGTGAAGGTGGGCACACGGGTGAAGAACATCCGCCTGGTAGAGGGCGACCACGATATCGACTGCAAAATAGAGGGTATTGGGCCCATGAAGTTAAAATCCGAATTTGTGAAGAAAGCATGAGCCTGCCTGCAGAGGCCGAAGGTTTTATGCGCCGCGCTCTTGAATTGGGGCGTCACGCGGCGGATTCCGGAGAGGGCGGGCCTTTTGGGGCGGTGATCGTACGCGACGGTGTCATTGTTGGTGAAGGCTGGAACCGCGTTATTGCATCGAGCGACCCCACCGCGCACGGTGAAGTCATGGCCATTCGCGATGCCTGTGCGCAGGCCGGCCCGGTCAGCCTGGAGGGTTGCGATATCTACACCAGCGGTGAGCCCTGCCCCATGTGCCTGGGGGCGATCTACTGGGCCCGCTTACGGCATGTGTACTTCGGTTTTTCCATTGCCGATGCCGAGCGTGTGGGGTTTGATGATCGCCGCTTCTACGAGGAGCTGGCCCTGCCGGCGGCGCAGCGTAAAGTTGGCCAGACGCAGGTTCTCGGCGAGGAGGCCTGCGACGTGTTGGACGCTTACCTGAACCAACCTGATCACCCGGCTTATTGAAAGGGAAGACGATGTCCGAACTCATCTTGCACCACTATGCGCTGTCACCTTTCAGCCAGAAAATTCGCAGCATGCTGGGCTATACGGAGCTGGCGTGGCAGTCCGCATTGACCCGGGAAATGCCGCCGCGACCCGAACTCGCTCGTATGGTGGGTGGCTACCGCAAGATTCCTGTGGCACAGCAGGGTGCAGACATTTTTTGCGATTCGCGCACGATCGCCGCGGAGATTGCCGTGCTTGCCGGTAAACCCGCCCTGGCGCTGGAAAATCTCGACGCCACGGCCGCAGCCTGGGCCGCGCGGGCGGATGGCGAACTGTTTTTCCCCTGCGTGCTCGCCGGCGGTACGCGAGCGTTGCAGCGCAAGGTGCGCGCGCAGATGTCGTGGCTGGACATCGGGCGCTTCATGCTCGACCGCCTGGCCATGGGGCGCAAGGCCTCGGTACGTATGCCGGGGCGGAGTGAGGCGAAAGTCCTGGTCACCGAGCATCTCGTCGCGATTGAAGCGCGCCTGCAGGCGGACTTCCTGTTTGGCGGCGAGCCAAACCACGCCGATTTTTCCACCTACCATGGCCTGTGGTTTCTGCACGATCTGGGGGAGTCGCCGCTGTTACAGGAGTTTCCCGGTGTGCTCGAGTGGATGGCCCGCATGCGGGCCTTTGGCGATGGCGCCAGTACGGCAGTGTCTGCGCAGAGCGCGTTGCAGCTGGCTGCAGATACGCAGCCGCGTGCGATTCCGGCGCGTCTGCAGCGGGATGCGGGGGTGGGTGCGCGGGTGAGTATCGCACCGCAGGATTACGCCCAGGTGCCCACCGAGGGTGTGCTGGTGGGCGTGGCACCACAGCGCTGGATTGTGGCGCGCGAGGAGCCTGGCCTGGGCACCCTGCACCTGCACTTTCCGCAGCAGGGGTACACCCTGACGCCGCTGTGACACGCGGCGGGAGCACAGAGTATGAGTGACGAGAGAGAGACGCCCCGCGCTAGCCATAGCCGGGCCTATGCCCGCGCCAGCCGCCGTGCGCGCGCGTTGATAGAACAGCCCGGTGGCTTGTCGGCGCTGGCGGCGTCCGCCGGCGAAAAGGCGGCGGCCCGCAGCGGTGCGCTGGCGGGAATAGGGAAGTCGGTGCAGGATGCACTGCGCCTGGTGCGCGCCTATGCCAGTGGCGCCTATCGTGAAATCCCCTGGCAATCCCTGCTGATGCTGGTTGCGGCAGTGGTGTATTTCGTCATGCCGGTGGATGCTGTCCCGGATATTTTGCTCGGCTTTGGCCTGCTGGATGACGCTGCGATCCTGGGCTGGACGCTGCGCAGCCTGGACGGTGACCTCAAACGTTTTCGTGCCTGGGAGGCCACCCGCACGGCAGCTGATGCACCCGCGGATCTCGGTGCGGTTACGGATTTGTCGTCGGACTCATGAGGCACGCCCACTGCTGCCAATCTATTGAACCAGCGGCAGCTGATGCGCAGCCCTACGAGGTCATTGCCGGCATCGGCAGATACCATGACGGGTCACTATTTGACAGGAACCCACTATGACAATGGCCATGCTCCACCCTGTTCGCCTGGGGGCGATCGAACTGAAAAACCGTATTCTGATGGCACCCATGACCCGCGCCCGCGCGCCCTCTCGTGTGCCTACTCCGTCCATGGCGGAGTACTACCGCCAGCGCGCGGGCGCAGGGTTGATCATTACCGAGGCCACGCAGATTTCGCAGCAGGGCACGGGCACCCTCGCCACACCGGGCATTCATACCGCCGAGCAGATTGCGGGCTGGCGGGCCGTCACCGAGGCTGTGCACGGCGCCGGCGGGCGTATTATCTGCCAGATATGGCACTGTGGGCGGGTGTCCCACACGGTGTTCCAGAAGGATGGTGAGGCGCCTGTGGCGCCATCGGCCGTGCGGGGCAGTATTCGCACCTTCACGACAGAGGGGTTCGTGCCGACCTCACAGCCGCGTGCGCTGGGGCTGGATGAGATTCCCGGGGTGGTGGATGATTTCCGGCAGGCGGCGCGCAATGCACTGGATGCCGGTTTCGATGGCGTGCAGATTCACGGTGCCAATGGCTACCTGATTGACCAGTTCCTGCGCGATGGCGTCAACCAGCGCAGCGATGCGTACGGCGGCAGCGTCGAAAATCGCTGTCGCTTCCTGCTTGAGGTCACGGACGCGGTGGTCGGCGAGGTGGGCGCCGAGTGCACCTCGGTGCGTCTGTCACCTTTTTCAACGACCTGGGATTGCCACGACAGCCAGCCAGCGCCGCTTTATCAGCATGCCATTGCACAGCTCGACCAGCGCGGCCTGGCGTTTCTGGAAATTGTCGAAAGCGTTTACGAGTCCTCGGTCAGCGGTAGTGCGCCGCAAAGGCAGGACGGTTTCGGTACCGATGACGTGCGGTCCGCATACCGTGGCCCGCTGGTGCTGAACGGAGGCTATGACCGCGAACGCAGCGAGGCGGTGCTGGCGGCGGGTGGGGCGGCGGCCGTCTCCATCGCGCGGCCCTATATGTTCACGCCGGACCTGGTCGAGCGCTTCGCGGTGGGTGCTCCACTCAACCCGCCGGGAGAAGACGCGGCGGTCTACGGTGGCGGCGATGCGGGATATATCGATTTCCCCACGATGCAAGGTTGATACGCCGCGAGCACCGCTGCCCGCTGATGGCGAGTAGCGCGCCTGCTGCAGCGGTGTTTTCGCGCGGTTAGCACAGGAAAGCTGCATGGCGGCCATGTTTGAAGTGTTCTGGCGTTTTCTGTTGCTGGGCTGTGTCAGCTTTGGGGGGCCGGCCGCCCATATTGGCTATTTTCAGCAGACCTTTGTGCAGCGCCTGCAATGGCTGACTGCTGCCGACTACGCCAGGCTGGTGGCGTTGAGCCAGTTTCTGCCCGGGCCGGGGTCGAGCCAGGTCGGGTTCGCCCTCGGCTATCGGCGAGCGGGTTTACCCGGCGCGCTGGCGGCATTTGTCGGGTTCACATTGCCTTCATTCCTGCTCATGTTGGGGCTGGCGCTGTTTGCGGCGCAGGCTGCCGATGCGGCCTGGCTAAACGGCCTTGTGCGGGGCCTGAAGCTGTTGGCGGCGGTGGTGGTGGCAGAGGCAGTGCGCAGCATGGCGCAGACTTTTTGCCGGCACTGGTTTGCGGCGGTCCTCGCGCTGGCCACCTGCCTGTTGCTGGTGTGGAGTGCATCCGCCTGGATGCAGTACGGGGTGCTGGTTTGTGCGGCGTTGCTGGGAGCGGTGGTGCTGCCGGCGAGGGCAGTTCAGCCCGCGCGGCCAAAGGGCGTTACAAGCGGTTTGCGCTGGCGTCCTCTGGTGGTTTTCCTGCTGTTGTTTGCGCTGCTGCCCTGGCTCGGCGGGCTGGGCGCCGAGTGGCGGCTGGTCGATCAGTTCTACAACAGCGGCAGCCTGGTGTTTGGTGGCGGCCACGTGGTTTTACCGTTGTTACAGCAACAACTTGGCGATGCGTTGAGTGAGGACCGGTTTCTGCTCGGCTATGCCGCTGCACAGGCGGTGCCGGGGCCGATGTTTTCCCTGGGGGCGTTTCTGGGTGCCGAGCTGCTGCCTGTCAGGCCCGTGCTGGGCGCGCTGCTGGCAACGTTGGCGATTTTCCTGCCGGGATTCCTGCTGGTGCTGGGCATACAGGCGGCGTGGGATGCGCTGGCGACGCGCCCCCGCGTGCTGGGCGTGGTCGCCGGGGTCAATGCAGCGGTGGTTGGCCTGCTTGCTGCCGCCTGGGTAAACCCGATTGCCAGCAGTGCGTTCCACAGCTGGCTGGATGTGCTGCTGGTACTGCTGGGTTGGGCGTTGCTGGCACGCTGGCGACCGCCCATTCTGTTGCTGGTGGCGGGTTTTGCCGGCGTCGGCCTGGCTCTCAGTGGCACATGATTGCGAGCCGCAGGCGATGCTTTGGCACCGGCAGCATCACGCGCTACACTGATAATATGCGGTGGTTTACCGCATTTCTGCTGTTTTCTGAAACTACACAGGAAGTTCGACATGTCCAATGAAGGTTATCACGAACCCATTAGTGAATTGAGCGACGAGACCCGCGACATGCATCGCGCCATCGTGTCGTTGATGGAGGAACTGGAAGCAGTGGACTGGTACAACCAGCGCATGGATGCCTGCAAGGATCCTGAGCTGAAGGCCATCCTGCGGCACAACCGCGACGAGGAAAAAGAGCACGCGGCCATGGTGCTGGAGTGGATTCGCCGGCGCGACACGGTCCTGAATGATGAGCTCAGGGATTATCTGTTCACAGACAAACCCATCGCCCACGAGTGAAATTCCCGCGCGCTTCACTGCTGACCCTGCTGCTGGTGCTGGGCGGGTGCACCGGTATGCCACCGGGAGTTGTGCCGGTGCAGGGTTTCGAGCTGCAACGCTACCTTGGCACCTGGCATGAAATTGCCCGCCTGGATCACTCCTTCGAGCGTGGGCTGGAGGCGGTCACGGCACGCTATGCCCGCAACGAGGACGGCAGTGTGGCGGTGGTGAACCGGGGCTATCGGGCTGAGGAATCAACCTGGGAGCAGGCCGAGGGCATTGCCCGCTTTGTGGGCGAGGAAACCACAGCGCACCTGAAGGTCTCTTTTTTCGGCCCTTTCTACTCGTCCTATGTGGTATTTGAACTGGGCGAGGAGTACGAGTACGCCTTTGTCTCCGGCTATAACCGGGACTACCTCTGGTTACTGTCGCGCACACCCGAGGTGGATGAAGCGGTGAAAGCGCGCTTTGTGGCGCGGGCGGCAGAGTTGGGCTTTGCGGTGGATGAGTTGTTGATGGTGGATCAATCCAGGCAAGCGTCGCCGTAGCGACGCGGCCTGCATTCTACTCAGGCGTTGTACTCAGGGCATTGAAATACCCATCAACTGCCATTCGCCCGCCTGGTCGTCGCGCTCAGTGTAGCGGTATTTGACCTTGGCGCCATCGGGGGCGTTTTCAATCATGGCGTTCTTGGGCTCTTTGAACTGGATACGGCTGCGACGCTCCAGCTGGCACTTGCTGCCGGACTCTGCCCGCTCGGATGAGTGAAACGCCACGTAGACGTCGCGCCCCATCTGCTCGGCCTTTTTCTTGTCCACAGTGCCTTCGAGGATGCAATCCTGAGTGACTTCCGCAAAAGCGGTGGCGGAAAACAGCGGCAGACTGGCGATAATCAGTGCTTTGGTTATGCGTTTCATGGTGTACCTCCTTGTGGCGTTTCCCAACGCCCTTGTTATAGCGGCAGGGCATCCCGGGGCACCCTGCCTGATGATGTGTCCAGCTTAGAGCGAATGTTGCCCCTTTCGCTATCGCTGTCACCTCAATGTCATAATAAATTCATATTGGTAGTGTAGCGGGTTTTGCGGCGAGCGCTGCACGGTCAGGCAAACAGGCCGTGCAGGTACCAGCGGCGCTCGCGACGTTCGTGAAACAGCCAGTAATACTGGCCGCCGTGACCCCGGGCAATGAAGTAGTCACGGCTGACCGGCTGCTGCCACCAGCGGTCTTCAATGCGCTCGGGACCGCCTACCAGCTGCAAGCGCCCACCCCAGTACAGCTCGCCACTGTGTCGGTGTGGCAGGGGTAATGGCTCGGGTAGCAGCCAGAAGGGCCGGTGGGTGCCGGTTGGCGCATGGGTGGGCGCTTCGCCGGGCTCGGTGCCTACGTGCAGGGCGAGCTCTGGCAGGTGTTCATCGCGACAGCCAATGGTGGCTATGGCCTGCAGCCCCAGCCGGCTGCGCAGCCGGTCCAGTAGTGCATGCAATGGTTCGCGCTGGTTACGCGGGCTGAACAGATCGATGCCTGCGCTGTGACCGGTGAGCAGTTCACGGCATTCAAGCACCAGTCCTTCTATACCGGTGTGCAGCTTGAGCTGGTCCAGTTGCAGGCGGGTGAGCTGATACCAGGTCGCCCAGTCACTGTGCCGGCTGCTGCTGCGCACCTGCAGATTCTGCGTTTGCCGATCCACGGCCAGCAGCTGCCAGTCGATGCGGCTGCTTTGCAATTGTGTCTGGCGCAGAAAACCGCACAGCGATTGCAGCAACTGCTCAATGGCGGGCAGGAGTTCTGCCGTGGTTTTGACTTCATAACCAAACCAGTACTGGTCGCTGAACTGCTGTGGCGGTTGGTAGTCCGGCTCGAGGTCCGCTTCCCGGCCCGTCACCTGCCGCAGGTAATGCACAAAATCCTTGCCACAGCGGCGAGTGAGTGCCGCTTCAGGCAAGGTGAAGATGTCGGCAAAGCGCCGCAGCCCGGCCCGCTCCAGCGCCGCCACGGCTTTGGGGAAAGTGTGCAGCAGCGCCAGAGGCAGGGCGCCAATGCGCTCCTGCCAGGCCTCCGGCTGCTGTGTGTCGCTGCCGTCGTCATGAAACGACAGCAGCCAGGCGGCTTTCGGCGTTGGGGCGAGGCCGGCTTCCACCCGGTAGCCGCGGGCCTGCAGGGCGCGCTGTATTCCGCTGAGCAAGGTATTCAGCCCGCGATGCAGGGTGAGGCAACTGCCAATTTCCAGCTGCAGGCAGTCTTCCTGCCAGGTGTAGAGGCGCGGGGTGATGCCGTAGGCCCAGCAGCACAGCTGCTGCAGGCAATGCTGTTCGCTGTTGCGGTTGCGGGCCAGCAGTTGCAGCGGGAGGTCTTGCGCCAGCGCGCGTACGCTGGCAGTGGCCATTCTGGCGCGCACTCCCAGGCTGCTGGCGCAGTCGTTGGCGCACACGACCCGTTGCTGCTCCAGCACTGCGACGGGCTGTGTTTCATCGAGCGTCTGGCACTGCAGCGGCAGCAGGGGAAAACGTAGGCACAACCAGAGGCTCACGGGTCCTCCGGGTGCAAATGCAGAAACGGGAGGGGCAAATACCCCATTATAATACTGTACATATATACAGTATTGCGCAGGCTGTCCGCCTCTGTCCAGCCCGCACGCATTTGGCCTTTACCGCCAACTACGGCATCATTGCGCCATTTCCTGCGCCCGGTGGGCAGCGGGGACCCTTTTTTACTGCTATTGAGGTTGCAATGATTTTACCGAACTACAAACTCGCCGTGTTACCCATGGCGCTTACCACGTTGCTGGTGGCCTGCTCGCGTGATGAAACGCCTGCGCCCACGCCTGCACCGGAAGCTGCCGAGGTTGTCGGCGCTGTTCAGGATGCCGTGCCTGAGGCGGCGGCAACAGCGGCGTTTCGCACCTACCTGGAGGAAAACTATGCGGTGGATATGGCACGCCTGCCCTATACCGCCAGCTATCGTGGCATCAAGACCAACCACGATCAGTGGGATCCGGTAGCCGAAGCCTTTCTCGATGAAACCCTGGCCATCAACAAGGCCCGTTTGCAGCAGTTGGATGAGTTTAACCGCGCAGCGCTGGCGCCGGCGGAGCAACTCTCCTACGACCTCTACAAACTGGATCTGGAGCGGCGCATCGATGCAGACCGCTTCCGTCACCACCAGTTTGTGATTGACCAGTACCGAGGCCCCCACACCGAGGCGCCGAGCAGGTTGGTGAACATCCACCGTGTGACTGACCTTGCCGATGCCGAGGCCTACATCGGCCGCCTGAACAATATTGCCGGCTGGTTCGATGAAGTGATCGCGCAGATGGCCATCCGTACCGAAAAGAATCTGCTGCTCGCCGACTGGCAGTATCCGCCCATTATTGAGGCGGCAGGCAACGTGATTCAGGGCGTGCCCTTCACGGAAGAAGGCGGCGATTCCACGCTGTGGGCAGACTTCAACAGCAAAGTTGAGGCACTGGATATCACGCCGGAAGAGCGCGCGCGTCTGCTGGCCGAAGCGCGCGAGGCCCTGCTGGAGTCTGTGCAGCCGGCTTACGAGCGCCTGATTGAGGCAGTTGAAGCCCAGGCCGCGCTGGCCACCGGTGACGATGGCGTATGGAAGTTCGACAACGGCGAAGCCTTTTATGCCGAACGCTTGCGCTGGTTTACTACCACTGACCTGACTGCCGAGCAGGTACATGCCATTGGGTTGGAGGAAGTGGACCGCATCCATGACGCCATGCGCGAAGTGATGCAGGAGGTGGAGTTTGACGGCGACCTGCGCGAGTTCTTCGAGTTCATGCGCAATGATCCGCAGTTCTACTACCCGAACACGGAGGCGGGCCGCGCGCAGTATCTGGCCGAGGCTGAAGCGGCGATCAATGCCATGTCCAAGCGCCTGCCCGAGCAGTTCGGTTTGCTGCCGCAGGCTGATCTGGTGGTGAAACGGGTGGAGGCGTTCCGCGAGCGTTCGGCGGGCAAGGCTTTTTATAACGGCCCGCCGGCTGATGGTTCGCGCCCCGGCATTTATTACGCCAACCTGTACGACATGAACAGTATGCCGACCTATCAGCTGGAGGCACTGGCCTATCACGAGGGGGTGCCGGGCCACCACATGCAGCGGGCCCTGTCAGTGGAGCTGGAAAGCCTGCCGGAATTCCAGCGCTATGCGAGCTTCACGGCCTTCACGGAAGGCTGGGCGCTGTACACGGAAGAGCTGGCCAGCGACATGGGTATGTACTCGGATGCCTATGCCGAGTTTGGCCGTTTGGCCATGGAGCTTTGGCGCGCCTGTCGCCTGGTGGTAGATACCGGTTTGCACAGCAAGGGCTGGACACGTGAAGAGGCGATTGAGTATCTCGTCGAGAACACGCCGAATTCACGTTACGACTCCACCAAGGCGATTGAACGCTACATTGCGATGCCGGGGCAGGCCACGGCCTACCTGATTGGCAAGCTGCGCATTATGGAACTGCGTGAAGAAGCCCGTGCGGCACTGGGTGAGCAGTTTGATGTGCGTGCCTTTCACGACGAGGTGCTCAGGCATGGGCCGGTACCCCTGTCTATTCTGGAGCAGAATATAGACCGGCTGGTTGCCGATACCCTGGCGACCAACGGTTGATTCCAGGTCGATAATGCCGGCGTCGTTCAGACGCCGGCGTTTTCCAGCAGCCAGGTGATGATGACCTTGATCAGGAAGCCGAAAATTCCCATCGCCAGGCCCACATAGAGCATGATGGTGCCGAATTTGCCGGCATTACTGCGCTTCGCCAGGTCCCAGACGATAAAAATCATGAACGTGATCAACGCGCCCACGCCCAGGGTGACGCCGTAATCGCTCAACCATTGGTCCACAGCACGCTACTCGCTATGCGTTACGTAAAAGCGGGCGCGATGTGTGTTCAAGCGGCGGTGTCGACGCTGGCGTGCAAATGCATGTTGCTGTTCAGTGAGTTGCTGACCAGGCAGTTCGCCTCCGCTTTCTCCAGCAATTGCTTCGCTCGCTCGGTATCGGTGCCTGCGGGCACGCTCAGCTTTGCCGTTACGGTAATGTCGGTAAAGCGTGTGACGCGGTCAATACGATCCAGCGTACCCTCAGCGCTGCACTGCAGCTCCACCCAGTCCAGTTTGGAGGCGCGGGCAATGGCGCGGAAGGTGAAGATGAAGCAGTCGGTAACGGCGCCTACCAGCAGGGCTTCGGGTGACCAGTTGCCGCCCGGCCCACCAAACTCTTTGGGGGGTGCTGTTTCCAGCGCCGGAATATCTTCGCCGGACAGTGATACGGTGCCTTCAGCCGTCGCTGTGGCGGCAACCTGATAGTGGTGAGGGAATTCCTGCATGTGTGTTCTCCGTGGCAAGGCCGGCACGAATGATACCGGTATAGTGGCTCATGCACAGTGCCCTATGCTAGCGGCCAGCCTGCCGGGAAACAATTGACCTGACTCAACCGGCGCTCACTGCGCTGCTGCTCGCCACGGTGGCAGGCCAGACAGGCAGTTCCCACAACTGCGGCTGGTGGGGCAGCTCATCGCTGGGGGACAGTTTGACATCCACCTGCTGCTGACCACCGCGCTGCTTGAGAATATGGACTTTGCGGTATTCCCGCATTTGCAGGCGCAGGCCGACCGGTGAGCTCTCTGCGGCGGCCTGCTGTGAACGGAACAGTACGCACAGGCTGTCGCTGTCGGCCGCCGCCAGCTGCAGTTTGCGCAGTTCGCTGTAGCGATACTGCCCGTTTCCCAGCCAGCTGAAGACGGCGCTGCAGGTGCTGCTGCGCAAGGCCTGCTCAATGCTCCAGAGCAGGTCTTCGCGGCTGCGGGGGTGCACCAGTAATACCTGCTGTGTATCGATGCCCCGGGCAGCCAGCAGCGGTGCATAAGGCGTCCAGGGCGGTGCAATAAAGGCCTGCCAGCGACCCTGTGCGCTGAGCCGTTCCATGGCGGGAAGAAACAGGCCCATGGCGCCCATGCCGGAGCTGTCGCTGAGCACTTCAACGGCAGTGGCGTCTGGCCAGCCACCTTGTTGCAGCGCGTCATCCAGCGCCCGGTAACCGCTTTTCAGGCCACCGCTGTGGGCGTCGCTGTTGGCCGGCAGCGGCAACCCGCCAAAGTGGCGGCTGCGCCCGCGCCAGGTATCGCGGCGAAGAATAACCTGTTCCAGAGCTTCGTTCATGATGGCTTGCCTCCGAAGATTTCCAAACTGTATGGATATACAGTAGTTGGCTGTCGGAGGGAAAGCAAGCGAATCTGATGCCCTGCTGCAGAGTGCCCGGTAAACCTGCCTGCTTGGGCGACAGGTTGCCGCGATGTGCTTATTGCCGACGCCAGGCGGAGGGCGACAGGCCAAACCAGCGGCGGAAAGCGCGGCCGAAATTGGCCTGCTCCCGGTAGCCGAGAATCTCTGCCACATCGGCCACGGTATAGCGTGCCTCACGCAACAGTTCTGCGGCGTAACGTTGGCGCAGCTGGTCCAGCGTATCGCGATAACTGCCACCGTCGTGTTGCAGGCGGCGTATCAGAGTGCGCGGTGTGAGGTGCAGCTGTGCGGCCAGTTGCTCCAGTGTGGGTGGCGGGGCCGGCGCCAGGCGGCTGGCATCGAAATGGCTGCGCAGCAGCATCTGTACCCGCTGAGGGACACTCATCTGGTCAGCCCTGCTGGCGAGAATGTCGCGACAGCGCGCCAGGTTGCCGCGGTACACCGCTTCGTCGTGCAGCGGTGAAGGTAGGGCCAGCCAGCTGGCCGGTACCGACAGTGCCGCGACGGGCGCTGCAAACGCCACCCGCGCTGTATAGCAGGCCGCGAGCGCCTCTGCAGCCGGCGGGGCGGGGCCGCTGAAGGTCAGCATCACGTTTGCGCCCACCGGGTGGCCGAGAATGGCCCCAAGCAGTGATTCCAGCACTTTGAACACAATCGCTTCAATCCAGTGGGCAAACAGCGCGTCACCGGTCGCATCCCGCATGGTGAGCAGAAAGCGATCGGCGCGCGTTTCGGTGGCCACTATCGCTGTGGTCAGGCGCACAGGGGTAAACCCCGCCATGACTTCCAGTGCTGCCCCGAGGGTGGGGGCGCTCAGTGCGGCAAAGCCCAGCGGTCCATGGGCCGCCATATTGAATTGCGCGCCCAGTTCCGCAGGCCAGCTGGGCTGTGCCTGCTGGCGGTCAAAGTTGCGCAACAGGCTCGCCATTACCTGCCAGTCAAGATAGTCATGGCGCGCCAGCTGTGCGGCGTTCAGGCCGGTACCGGCCAGCAGGGCAGACGGTGAGCAGCGGTTGGAATGCAGCAGCAGGCGGGCGTAAGTGGCTGAAACGTTCAGGGCCGGCGTCATCATGTAACCCAGAGTGTCATTAAATGAATAATAATATGTCATTTAATGAAAGTGTGCCCGCGGAATTCTCCCTCTACACTGCGCAAAAATAACATGAGGATTGTGCCATGAGCGTTACCTACCGCCTGGATCACCCCGACCAGGGCCTGATCGAATATACCGACCACAAGCGTTACCTGTGGATGTCGTCCCTGTTCATGCCGCTGTTTCCCCTGCTCGGCATTGGCCTGTACTTCTACTGGGGGTCGCAATGGCTGCTGCTGGTGCCGCTGCTGTTTTCCTATCTGGTGATTCCCGTGCTCGACTATGCCCTGGGCTCCGACACCAACAATCCCCCGGAAGACATCGTGCCCCAGCTGGAGGCCGACCGTTACTACCGGCTGTTGACCTGGTTCACCGTCCCCATGCACTTTGTGGTGCTTATTGTCATCGCCTGGTTTGTGGGTACCCAGGATATCAGCGCCTGGTCGATTATTGTCATGGCCATCACCGCGGGCAGCTACAGTGGCCTGGGTATCAACACCGCCCATGAGCTTGGCCATAAAAAGCCGGAATTCGAACGCCTGCTGGCCAAGATTGTGCTGGCCGTGCCGGCCTACGGACATTTCTGCATAGAGCACAACCGGGGGCACCACCGCGACGTGGCCACGCCCGAAGACCCCGCCAGTTCACGTATGGGTGAATCCATCTACCGTTTTGTCTGGCGCGAAATTCCCGGTGCTTTCCGTCGTGGCTGGGCCGTGGAGACCGAGCGCCTGCAGCGCCTGGGCAAAAGCCCCTGGAGCCTGCACAATGATATTCTACAATCCTTCGCTATCAGCGTTGTACTGCAGGGGGGGCTGATTCTGGCGTTCGGCTGGGTGATGTTGCCCTTCCTGGCCCTGCACAACTTCTGGGCCTGGTTTCAGCTGACCAGCGCCAATTACATTGAGCATTACGGTCTGTTGCGGCAGCGCGAGGCCAACGGCCGCTATGAGCGTTGCCAGCCACACCACAGCTGGAACGCGAATTACATTTTCAGCAATATTGTGCTGTTTCACCTCGAGCGCCACTCCGATCACCACGCCAACCCCACCCGGCGCTACCAGAGCCTGCGCAATTTCGATGATATTCCCGAACTCCCCAACGGCTATTACGGCATGTACCTGCTGGCCTATGTGCCGTGGCTCTGGTATCGGGTGATGGACCCGCGCCTGCTGGCCCTGCCACACATCCGCGGTGATCTGAACAACGTCAATATCGACCCACGCAAACGGGCGGCCATCGAGACGCGTTATGGCAGCGTGTCTGGCGCCACAGGTGAAGTGCCCTCTGGCTGAGCTTCTTCCAGCACATTGACGGTGCGGTCGGCCAGGCCGATGCCCGCCTGGAACATGGTCAGGTAGGTATGGGTCGCGCCGGCTTCGGTAATGCGCTCTACGTGATCCTCGTGCAGCGCGTGGGAAATGATGGGGCCGGTAAAGCCCTTGGCACGCAAACTGCGTGCCGCCACCACTTTCGAGCCGATGTCATCCATGGCCAGCACCGCCGCCTTGATCCGGCCGATATCAACACCGCGCCAGAAGTTGCTGTCTTCGGCATCGGCGAACACAACATTGCGGCCGGCCTCGGCATGCGCTCGCGCCTTGTAGGTGTCACCGTCCAGCCCGGCTGGCTGCAGCCCCTGCTTGCGGAGCTGGTCATACGCGGCGGTGCCGGTACGGCCCATGCCGAAAATCAACACATTGGCATCCCCCAGGCTGGTGGGCTGCTCATCGGGGTGCATGGTGATGCGTTCGAAACGCTGCAGGCGCGGCTCCAGGCGGGCATACAGGCGGTGCGCCATGCGGTTCAGCGGCGCGGCAATCACGAAGGACACCGACACGGCAATGGCCAGCGGCACGATCCATTCAGGCAGCAGTATGCCGGCGACAATCAGGCCAAATTCACTGTAGGCGGTGAGGCTGATTGCAGCGAGGAACGAGGTGCGCGCACGCAGGCGGAACGCGGTGAGTAGCAGGAAGAACAGAAGCCCCTTGAGCGGCAGCAATACGCCAACCCCCAGTGCAAACAGCAGTGCGTCGAGGTCGGGCAGGCCGGACATGCCGATTTGCAGGAAGAAACCCACCAGAAACACTTCCCGCAAGCCCCAGAGTGATTCGGCGAGTTCCTGCGCGCGGCGGTGGTTGGAGAGCAGTATGCCCATCACCAGGGCGCCAATTTCGGAGCTGAGCCCCATGGCGGTGAAGCCCATGCCGCCGACCACCAGCGCGAGCAGCATGCCCATGAGCACCAGCAGCTCATCGTGCCCGGCAAAATCCAGCAGCCAATAGAGGAAGGGGCGCATGAAGGGCAGGAGGAGGACCGCCAGTGACCAGATATTGGGGCTCTGGCCACTGAACACCGCGAGCACCACGAGTGCGATAATGTCCTGCACGATGAGAATGCCGATGGCCGTACGGCCGTGGAATACGGCCAGCTCCCGCCGCGATTCCAGCAGTTTTGCCGCCAGGACGGTGGAGGAGAAGGCTAGCGCTATGGCCAGTAGCAGCGCGGTCTGCCAGTCAATGTCCAGCAGGTAGTACAGGCCCGGCGCGAACACCGCCACGCTGATACTGAAATGCAGCAGCGCCCCGCCCAGAACCTGTGGCTGGGCAATCTGGCGCAGTTTGAGCTTCAGGCCCACGGTGAACAGCAGAATCAGCACGCCCAGGTGGGCGACGTGATTGAGAATTTCGCCGCTCTTCACGGGCATGCCCAGGCTGGGCCCCAGCAGGTTGATGGCAAAGCCCGCCGCGAGGAAGCCCACCAGCGGCGGCAGCCCTACCTGACGCACTGCCAGGCCAAAAAAGAAGGCAAAGGAAATACAGACGACTTCGAACACGTAACGGCTCCGCCAGCGCTTATTCCGATGGTTTGGCGTCGATACTACCGCACTTTCAGCAGGCCGTGTTCCTCCAGCTCCAGCATCAACAGCTGTTGGACGATGAAATCGCGACTGCTGTCGGGATGCATGAGATGGATGCGCTCCAGCCACGGGCGCGCAGCTTCCTTGTCACCGCGGTGCAGCAGCGCGCGCAGGACTTCGCGCAGGAAGCTCGCCGGCTCGTCACTGAGTGCCTTGATGCGCCGCAGGCTGGCGCTCAGGGTGAGTTCCTCGGGTGTCAGGTCGGTGCCAAAGGGGTAAGCGGGCAGGCGGCCATCGGCGATATGCGAGCTGAGTGCCTTGGCAACGCGATAGGGCGTGTTGTTGCGTGCCGCGGCGGGGATTTCATAGTCGGCGGGCAGTTTGCCGTGCTCGATTGCCCAGTCCGCCAGTTCCTGCTGGAAGCGACTGTCGGCGATGGCGATCAGGCGCCGTATCACCTCGGCGTCAGTCTGGCCGCGCAGGTCGGCGATACCGTACTCGGTGACGATGATGTCGCGCAGGTGGCGCGGTATGGTGGTATGGCCATAGTGCGTCACAACGTTTGAGCGCAATGCCTTGCCCTTGCCTCGGGTGCTGCGAATGCAGAGCACCGAGCGCGCGCCGGGCAGGTCGTGTGCCATGGCCACGAAGTTGTATTGTCCACCCACGCCACTGATCACGGTGCCGTCTTCCAGGGCGTCAGACGTCACCGCCCCGCTCAGGCTGACCATCATCCCGGTGTTGATAAAGCGCGCGTGCTGCCGCTGGGCACAGTACAGCGGGTAGTCGAGCAGCAGCTGGTTGGTGCGCAGCACGCTGGTCATGCAGATGCGCTCCTGCCCGTCGTCGTCCAGGTCGCGCAGTTTCTGGTAGAAATCGCGCGGCCCGAGGAAGAAGCCGCCGTGCAGCACGCGGCCGTGGCGCAATTGCCGGCCTTCGCTGGCCTGCAGCAGTGCGGCCCGGGTGTCAGGATCATCCGTGTTGTTAGTCAGGGTGACGCCATCCAGCGACAACGCGCCGTCGATCAGACACAGGGTGTCCGGCAGAATGCCCCAGTACTGCAGGGCTGCCAGGCTGTCGGCATCGAGTTGAGCCGGCAGCAGCGCACACTGGCGCGCATAGGCCAGAAGGCGCTCGTCCACTGCCTCGGTGATCAGCCCGTCATTCAGTCCCCGCTGCAGCGCCAGCAGGTCGTAGACCCGGCGTTTCACCACGCCGGCCTCCATCAGGTGCAGCATGCCGTTGACGAACATCTCGGTGGAAACATACAGCCCCTGCTCGAAAGGGCCTTCGTCGGTGTGGCAGCCGCTGTCGATGCGGCTCAGCCTGTCGACCGCGTCGCGCCAGGCGGCCGGTTGCTGGTGGCGCAGGATCAGGGCGTGGGCCACGGCATCGCCCAGCGAGCCGATACCGATTTGCAGCGTGCCGCCGTCTACCACCAGGCTGCTGGCGTGCAGGGCCGTGGCGTAGTCTGCGGTGGGCACCGACGCATTGGGTACCGCAAACAGGGTGCGCTGGTACGCCGGGTTGTCAACCAGGCCATCGAACAGCGTGGCCGGGACTTCCGCGTCATTGCGCATGAAGGGCAGATCGTCATGGACTTGCGCGAAGCAGAGAAAATCTTCCCCCGGTTCGGCGCGTTTGGTGTGAATGACATCCAGGGCAACATCCGGGTTGCAGGACAGGCTCAGCGAAAGCCCGTCGGCGGTTTCCCGGGCAGCCACCAGTTGCAGCAGCACGTTCACCCCCGCGGCCATCATGTCGCGTGCAATATGTGTGTAGTTGCTGGAAATGTATTGTTGCTGTGCGGTGGGAATACCCTTCATCGAGCCCGCTTTGAAGTACAGCTCGCTCACCTGGATGTTGTTGGGCAGATTGCCGCTGCGCTGGGCCTCCATATAGGCCAGGGGTTCGTAATTGCCGAAAATCCGTTCCACGATCGGTCCGGCCAGCTCGGCCTCGATATGGCTGGCCGGCTTGGGGACCTCCAGCGACAGCGCCGTGTAGATGTGCAGGTCGATCTCCGGGTCCTGCTCGGCGCGGCGAAAGAAGGCATTCATCAACTGCACCGGTTTGCCCAGGCCCAGCGGGGCACCGAGTCGAAGTGTTTTCCCGAGCCTGGCGATGGTGTAATCGACACAGGCCTCAGCCGTTGCAAACCGTTCTGTCATGGCAATCTCGCTGCACGCAATTATTGTGTTGGGTGAACAAGGTTATCAAAGCACAGGCGGTGGCTGTGCATATTGATCTGGCGCAAGGCCGATGGCGGTGCACGCTAGCCGGCCGTGCGCGGAAAATTCAGTGGGCGAGCGTCAGCAGGAGGCGATCAAGCCGGTCCCAGGGGTCGCCATCGGCAAAGCCCTTGATACTGCCATCAATGGCCAGCGCGTCCTGCAACATCGCGCCCAGTGCGCGGCTGGAGTGGCGTTGCAGGGCCGCTGTCACGGCGGCTTCGCGGCTCTTCCACACCCGGTGGCTGTTGAATACGGCGGAGCGTGGCTGGCCCACCTCAAGCTCCAGCTGCAGGGCGTACAGGGCGCGTATTTCACGCGTTACGGCCCACAGCAAGGGCACCGCATCCGTGCCTTCACCGCGCAGGCCGTGCACCATGCGCAGGGTTGCTTCCGCGTTGCCCGTCAAGGCCGTGTCCACCATGGTGAACAGGTTGTAGCGTGCGTTGTCGAGCACGGCAGTGGTGACGGTGGCGAGCGTGACCTGTTTGCCGTCGGCCAGCAATTTCAGCTTCTCGACCTCCTGCACCGCCGCATACAGGTTGCCTTCCAGGCGCTCGGCAAGCAGCTCCAGTGCGTCGTCATCGATGTCCAGCCCTGCCTGTCCCAGGCGTTGGCGCAGCCAGCGGGGCATTTCGCGGGCCCCGACGGGCCAGACCTGCACAACGGCACCGGATTTTTCCAGTGCCTTGTACCACTTGCTGTTCTGGGACTGTCGATCGATTTTGCCGCTGATAACCAGCAGGACATCATCGCCGCTGGCCTGCTCCAGGTAGGCACAGAGCGCCTTGCTGCCCTCGGCACCGGGCTTGCCGTCCGGTAACCGCAGTTCGATGACCTTGCGCTCACCGAACAGCGACATTTCGGCGGCGCTGTGTAACAGGGATTCCCAGCTGAAGTCTTTGGGGCCGGTATCCAGCACTTCACGTTCGCTGCACCCGGCGGCACGCGCCGCGCTGCGTACCAGATCGGCGCACTCCTGCACCAGCAGTGGTTCGTCACCGCTCAACAGATAAACGGACAGGCACTGGCCCTGCAGGTGCCTGGCGAGTTGCTCGGCCTTGAGCTGCATTACTGGGCTGCGGCGTGGAATCCGATCCGGCGCAGAATCTGTTGCGCGAGTTCGCCGCGCATCTCTCCCTGCAGGATGCGAATTTCTTCCGCTTTGCCCACCACGTTACTGGGGTCGTTCTCCATCTGCTTGGTGACCATGGCTTGCGATGGCTCCATGGCGATGCTGCCGTCCGGCGCACGCACCGTGAACCGGGTTTGCATGGTCAACTCAAATTCCGCCGCGCGTGCCTCGCTGGTGAGCGAGAGGTTTCGCTGGCTGAAACGCTCGGGCTCCAGCTGCAGAATATAGGCGGCCTGCGCACGGTCAACCCATTCGATGCCGTTGGCCGAGAAGCGTGAACGCAGTTCGCGGGTAAACTCGCTGTTCGGGCTGCCGGTTTCCAGGTGCAGCTGGCGCCAATCCGCGGGCAGGCCGGTGGAACTGGCGGCGCCGCGCAGCTGAAAGCCGCAGGCGCTCACCGTCAGGGCCAGTAACAGGGTCAGGGTTGTGCGCAACATGGGTGACGTCCAGGCCATCAGTTGGCCACTATGTTAACGAGTTTCCCCGGCACCACAATCACCTTGCGCACTGTCACCCCGTCCAGGAAGCGCTGCACGTTGTCCTGAGCCATGGCTGCGGCTTCCACCGTGGCTTTATCCGCATCGGCGGCCACGGCGATCTGTGCCCGCACCTTGCCGTTCACCTGCACCGCCATATCGATGCTGTCGCGCACCAGGGCGCTTTCATCCACTTGCGGCCACGGCGCATCCAGCAGCGGGCCATTGCCACCCAGCAGCGGCCACAGGTGGTGGCAGATATGCGGCACGATAGGGCTCAGCATCAGCACCACGGCCTGCAATGCCTCGCGCACGACCGCCCGTGCCGTGGGTTCTGACTGGTCGAGCCGGGCGATGTCGTTGCACAGCTCCATGATGGCGGCGACCGCCGTGTTGAAGGTTTGCCGGCGGCCGTAGTCGTCGCTCACCTTGGCGATGGTCTCATGCGCCTTGCGCCGCAGCTGGCGCTCGGCATCGCCGAGTGTGGCTGGCGCCAGGTCTGCGCTTTCACCCGCTTCAAGGTGCGCGTGCACTTGTTTCCACAGCTTGCGCAGAAAGCGGCTGGCGCCCTCCACGCCGGCATCGTGCCACTCCAGGGTTTGCTCGGGAGGTGCGGCAAACATGGTGAACAGGCGCACGGTGTCGGCGCCGAAGGTTTCCACGGCGGAATGCGGGTCGATACCGTTGTTCTTGGACTTGGACATCTTGGTCACACCACCGGAGATGACCTCATCACCGCTTTGGCGTTCCACGGCGCGCAGCACCCGGCCGCGCTCATCGCGCTCGACATCCACGTCGCTTGGCGCCACCCAGATGCGGCTGCCGCCCGGACCTTCACGGTAGAAGGATTCCGCCAGCACCATGCCCTGGCAGAGCAGGCGCTCGAAGGGCTCGCTGGAGCTTACCAGGCCTTCATCGCGCATCAGCTTGTGGAAGAAGCGCGCGTAGAGCAAGTGCAGGATGGCATGTTCGATGCCGCCCACATACTGGTCGACTGGCAGCCAGTAGTTGGCCAGCTCGGGGTCCAGCATGCCCTCCTCGAAGTCGGGGCAGGTATAGCGAGCGTAGTACCAGCTGGATTCCATGAACGTGTCAAACGTGTCGGTTTCGCGCTCGACGGACTGCCCGTCAAGCTCGTCCTGGCGCCATTGCGGGTCGGCCTTGATCGGCGAGATAACGCCATCCATGACCACGTCTTCGGGCAACAGCACGGGCAGTTTATGTGCCGGCACCGGGATTTCACCGCCTTGCGGCAGGTTGAGCATCGGGATGGGGGCGCCCCAGTAGCGCTGGCGCGACACGCCCCAATCACGCAGTCGGTAATTGGTGGTGACCTGACCGCGCCCGGCTTGTTCCAGGCGCGCGGCGATGGCCGCAAACGCTGCTTCCGAGGTCAATCCATCAAATTCGGCTGAATTGATCAGTGTGCCCTTTACCGTCGCCGCAGCCTGGGACAGGTCGATGTCCGCGCCATCCTCGGCGGCAATCACCGGACGTATGGGCAGTGCGTATTTGCGGGCAAACTCCCAGTCCCGCTGGTCGTGCGCCGGTACCGCCATGATGGCACCGGAGCCGTAGTCCATGAGTACGTAGTTGGCTACCCACACCGGGACTTCTTCGCCGCTGAGCGGGTTGATGGCACGCAGGCCGGTGTCCAGGCCGCGCTTCTCCATGGTGGCCATATCGGCCTCTGCCGATGACTGGGTCTTGCAGGCTTCGATGAACGCCTGCAGTTCAGGATTGTCTGCCGCCAGTGCGCGGGAGACCGGGTGCTCTGCTGCCAGGCACATGTAGGTGACCCCAAACAGCGTGTCTGGTCGTGTGGTGTAGACCTCAAGGCGGTCCGTGCCCGCCACCGGGGTGGCGAGGTCGAAACTCAGGTCGACCCCGCGGCTCTTGCCGATCCAGTTGCGCTGCATGGTGCGCACCTGCTCCGGCCAGTGCGGCAGCTGGTCCAGGTCTGCCAGCAATTCCTCGGCGTAGGCGGTGATGCGGATAAACCACTGGGGGATTTCACGGCGCTCCACGAGCGCCCCGGAACGCCAGCCGCGCCCGTCAATAACCTGCTCGTTGGCCAGTACGGTCTGGTCCACCGGGTCCCAGTTGACCGTTGCCATTTTTTTGTACACCAGCCCCTTTTCATACAGGCGGGTGAAGAACCATTGCTCCCAGCGGTAGTAGTCGGGCTGGCAGGTGGCCAGCTCGCGAGACCAGTCGAACCCGAAGCCCAGGCTTTGCAGCTGGCCTTTCATGTAGGCAATGTTCTTGTAGGTCCAGGCAGCCGGAGCGGTATTGTTCTGCACCGCGGCGTTCTCTGCCGGCAGGCCGAAGGCGTCCCACCCCATTGGATGCAGCACATTCTTGCCCAGCATGCGCTGGTAGCGGGAGATGACATCGGTGATGGTGTAGTTGCGCACATGGCCCATGTGCAGCTTGCCACTGGGGTAGGGGAACATCGCCAGGCAGTAGAATTTCTCCCGTCCTGCATCCTTCTTCACGGCAAAGCTCTGCTCTTGCTGCCAGTGCGCCTGGGCGGCCTGTTCAAGAATCTTCGGCTGGTAATGCGGGTCCATGTGCTGGTTTACTCGACTGGTTTGGGCACGGAACGGGTGGCGGCTTGCAGGGGGGCGTCCGTTCTTGCTGTGCAAAAAAAGAGGGTGATTCTATCAGTATTCAGGGCCTGCGGCGAAGCAGGGACTCAGGCCAGCTGCAGGAGTGGCAGCCTGGCGCGCAGCATTGCGCCGTCGCCCACGATATCCGCGAGGCTGGTGTCATCCAGCTCCCGGTAGAAGGCCTCCACACCGCGCCGGAAGAGCCCGCTCAGGTTGCAGGCGCCGGCCAGCGGGCAGCTGTTGGTCGCGGGGTTGAAACACTCCACGAAATCGCCGCTGTCTTCCAGCTCCCGTACCACCTTGCCCACCGATATGCGCTTCGGGTCCATGCCCAGTTGCACGCCGCCGTGCCTGCCACGCATGGTTGACAGGTAGCCCAGCTGCCCGAGGTGTCGCGCGGATTTCAGCAGATGGGCGCGGGAAATAGCAAACGCCGCGGCAATATCGGCGATACGTACCTGCTGGCCTGGACGGGCGGCGCAGTACATGAGAATGCGCAGCGAGTAGTTTGTGTAGGCGGTGAGGCGGATGGACGTTGCTCCTGAAATTCAATATTAGGTATTGCTTATGTAATGGAAATTATAAATACTATATTAGATATCACTTAATGCCGAGGCAAGGGGCCTGCCGTGTTTGAGTTTTTCGACGCATCGATGCTGGCGCGTATCCAGTTCGCCTTCACCGTATCCTTCCACATTATTTTCCCTGCCTTCTCCATTGGCCTGGCGAGCTACCTGTTCGTGCTTGAGGGTTTGTGGCTGAAAACGGACAACCCGGTTTACCTCAACCTGTACAAGTACTGGTTGAAGATATTTGCCGTCGCATTCGGCATGGGCGTGGTGTCCGGCCTGGTGATGTCCTATCAGTTTGGCACCAACTGGAGTGTGTTCTCCGACCGGGCGGGGCCGGTGATCGGGCCGCTGCTGGCCTATGAGGTGCTGACCGCGTTTTTCCTCGAGGCGGGTTTCCTCGGTATCATGCTTTTTGGCATGGAGCGAGTTGGCAAGCGCCTGCACTTTTTCGCCACCACCATGGTTGCCTTCGGCACGCTGCTCTCTGCCACTTGGATCCTGTCGGTCAACAGCTGGATGCAAACCCCGACGGGCCACGCGGTGAACGCGCTCGGCCAGTTTGTCCCCGTTGACTGGCTGGCCATCATCTTCAACCCCAGCTTTCCGTATCGCCTGGTGCACATGACCCTGGCGTCCTACCTGACCGTTTCTTTTGTCGTGGGCGGTGTCGGGGCGTGGCACCTGCTGCGAAACAGGGCGAACCCCGAGGCGCGCAAGATGTTCTCCATGGCCATGTGGATGGCGACTTTCGTGGCACCGTTGCAGATTTTCGCCGGCGACCTGCACGGGCTCAACACACTCGAGCATCAGCCGATAAAAGTGGCCGCGATGGAAGGGCACTGGGAGCGACAAACCGGCGCGCCGTTCCTGCTCTTTGCCTGGCCCGATTCAGCGGCGGAGGAAAACGTCTTGGAACTGGGTATTCCCTACGCCTCGGCGCTTGTGCTTACCCACGATATCGACGGCGAGACACCGGGTCTGACCGATGTGCCTGCGAGCGACAGGCCCCCCGTGGGCATGGTGTTCTGGTCTTTCCGGATCATGCTCTTGATTGGGACCCTGATGGCGCTGATCGGTGTCTACTCCGCCTGGCTGCGCTGGCGCGGCAGGCTCTACGATACACCGTGGCTACAGCGTGCGGCAGTCTGGATGGGGCCCTCCGGGTTTGTCGCTGTGCTCGCTGGCTGGATTGTGACTGAAGTCGGCCGCCAGCCCTTCACCGTCTATGGTCTGCTGCGCACCAGTGACTCGCTGGCACCTGTAGACGCACCGGCCGTGGCGGCGTCGCTGATCGCCTTCATCGTGGTCTATTTCGCCCTGTTCGGCGCCGGTACCTATTACATCATCCGTATGATGGGTGCCGCGCCCGATGGGCAGGGGCCGCAAACCGGAGCGCCCCAGCGTGCCGCGGGTACAACCCCGCTCGCATCAATGCAGCCCGCCATGAACAAGCCCACCACAAACACTGGAGGTGCCTGAAATGCTGGATTTACCGCTGATCTGGGCCGGTTTGCTGGCGCTGGGTATTTTCATCTACGTTGCGCTGGACGGTTTTGACTTGGGCATCGGCCTGCTGTTCCCGTTTCTGGCCACGGATGAGGAGCGAGATACGGCGATGAATACGGTTGCACCGGTGTGGGACGGTAACGAAACCTGGCTGATACTCGGTGGCGGCGGTCTGTTCGCCGCCTTTCCGCTCGCTTATGCGGTGGTCATGCCCGCGCTTTACGCGCCGTTCATCATCATGTTGCTGGCACTGGTTTTTCGCGGTGTGGCTTTCGAGTACCGCTGGCGTGACCCGGCACACAAGCGCATCTGGGATGTGAGTTTCGTGTTCGGCTCGGCAGTGGCTACCTTCATGCAGGGCATTGTGCTGGGCACCTTCGTGCAGGGTATTGAAGTGGAGGGGCGCGCCTACGCAGGCGGCTGGTGGGACTGGCTGACACCCTTTACCGTCACTGTTGGCTTCGCCCTGTGCGCTGGCTATGCCCTGCTGGGCGCTGGCTGGCTGGTGCTCAAAACCGGCGACGCCCTGCGCGAGCAGGCCTACCGGTTCGCCAAACGCGCCGCTATCAGCACCTTCGTCTTCGTGGTTGTAGTCAGTGTGTGGACGCCGTTCCTGTCGCCGGAGATTTTTACCCGCTGGTTCAGCCTGCCCAACCTCTACTGGGTGGCGCCCGTGCCGTTGCTCACCGCCGCTACCGCTGCGCTGGTGGCGTGGGGCATTCGCGGGCAACGCGATGCAGTGATCTACCCCGCGACCCTGGTGCTGCTGGGGTTGTGTTTCGTGGGCCTCGGTGTGGGGCTTACGCCGTATATCGTACCCCGGGCGATTACCATACAAGACGCCGCCGCTCCGGATTCAAGCCTGCTGTTCATGCTGGTGGGGGCGTTGCTGATGTTGCCCTTGATACTGGGCTACACGGCGTATTCCTACTGGATATTCCGGGGCAAGGTCCGGCCCGGTGACGGCGGGTATCACTGATGAATGAGCGTGAGGCACCGCAGCGCAGGGAGCATGGCCTGGGGAAAAAGTGGGCCTGGTTTATCGGGCTCTGGGTGAGCGGGGTGCTGGTGGTGGGTGCCGTCTCTGCCCTGTTACGCTGGATACTGCTGCCCTGAGTCAGCCGAGGAGAGGAAGGATCAAGATGAATATCAGAATCGTTATTGCCGTTTGTCTGGCGGCTCTTATTGCGCCGCTGGCTGCCGTTGAACGCGCTGTGAGCGCCGATGCGGCACAGGTGGATGGAGCCGCGGTTGATCAAGCAAGGCTGACAGCCGGGTTCCAGGCACTGGAATCAGCCTGTTTCAGCTGTCACAGCCCCGATGCGGCCGCAGGTAACCGTGTTGCGCCGCCCATGGCGGCGATCAAGCAGCACTACGTGCAGGCCGATACAGCCTATACCGAGTTCAGTCGCGCCCTGGCGACCTTCGTGCAGGACCCCTCCGCGGAGAATGCGCGCATGCCCGGTGCGATCAATCGTTTCGGGCTTATGCCCAAGCTCTCCTTTGATCGCGCCATGTTGGAGGACATTGCCTATTACATCTACCACAGCCCCCTGGAGGCGCCGGCGTGGTATGCGCAGCATTTCCAGGCCGAGCAGCAAAAGCGCCGTCGGGTGGGCAGGCCCGCGCTGGTGACCGATGCCGATTATCTACGCCACGGCAGAGACATTGCGCTGCGCGCCAAGGCAACCCTGGGGAGCAACCTGAAGCAGGCCATCAGTGCGGGTGGCACGGTAGCGGCCATCGATTTCTGCCACACCAACGCCATTCCCCTCACCGAGGGGGCGTCAGCTGGGCAGGACGCCTTGGTCCGTCGCGTCAGCGACCGGCCACGCAACCCCGCCAATGCGGCCAACAGCACTGAGCTTGCCTATATTGCCGAGGCCAAATCCGCACTGGCTGCGGGCGCGGAGCCACAGCCCGCCGTGCACCGGGTTGACGGAGAGGTGGTGGCGTATTACCCCATCGTCACCAACGGCATGTGTCTGCAGTGTCACGGCACGCCGGGCCAGGCGTTGGACGCTGCAACCCACAGCGCGCTGCAGGACCGCTATCCCGAGGATCAGGCGACAGGCTATGGCGCAGACGAGCTGCGGGGAATTTTCGTGGTGTCGATGGACGCGCCCTAGCGTCTACAGCAGTGTGCCTGCAGCTGGCCGGGTTGGCCACCTGCAGGTTAGGACTCTAGTGTATATAGGCGCGCGGCAGTGTGGCGTCGACCGGCAGGTAGCGATCACGTAGCTCGGTCTGGCGGCTGCGCATGGGCTGCAGGCGGCCCCCGAGGATGACGTGGTCGGCCGATTCCACCAGTTCCAGCGGGTCCCCGCTCCAGATCACCAGATCCGCGGGTGCGCCGCGCTCCAGTCGGCCGCCGGGCAGCCCGAATATCTCCGCGGGATTGCGTGTGAGGGCGGCCAGCGCGGCGTCCCTCGCAAGGCCATTGGCGGCGGCAACCCCGGCCAGCTGACGCTGTTTGCGCGCGTGATGGGTGCCCGCTCCCGAAAAGCTGATGCGGACGCCAGCGGCGTGCAGCAGCGCGGCGTTATCCAGGCGCGCGCCGAGCATGTCGAAACTGTCTGGCAGGTTTTGCAGGGGGTCCAACAGTACGGGCACTTCGGCGTCAGCCAGTTGTGCCGCGACCATCCAGGCTTCTGCGCCACCCTCGATGACGGCCCTGAAACCGTGACGCTCGGCGAATGCCAGCACCTGCAGGATATCGCTGGCGCGGTGCACGCTGAACACCACGGTGCCACTGCGTTTATAGCCCTTCAGCGCCGCGCGCCCTTCGCGCGTGAGCAGGGTGTGGTCGCCGTGGCGTGGCGCCGACTCACTTTCGGCAACGGCCTGTTCGAGTACCATCCACTGTGCGGCGCGCGAGCCACCGGCCAAGGTTGAGACGCTCTCGCCCAGCGAGATGAACAGTACCGGGTCACCCAGGAAACTCTCGTAACCGCCGTCCAGCCGCACCGTGCGCCCCTGGCCGCCGATGATGGAGCTGCCTGCCATGGCGCCCAACAGGCTGAAGCCGAAGCCTTCGATGCGGGTAACGGGAATGGGGCTGGAGTGGGGGTTGTAAGCACTAGTCACGTTGAATTCGGGGCGCATGGGCGGTGAGCCGATCTGCGTCACCGCCGAGTCTACCGAGGGCCAGACCATGTCGATTTCGTTCAGCCCAAGCGCCGTGATGCCCGCGAACAGCGCAGGCGTCACGGGCCGTCCGGCAGCATCCAGTTCCGTGCTGTCTACCGGCGCCTGCAGGTTACTGCCAATTTCGGCGATACGCCCGTCGCGTACCAGGATGTCCGCGGACGCCAGTGTGCCCGCGGCAGTCATGGTGTGCAGCTGGGCGTTGCGAATGAGCAGGGAGTCTGCGCCGGCCACGGCGTGGCAGCACAGCAGTACCGCGGCGAGTGTCCATTGCAGTGTCTTCATTGTTTCACCCCCTGCAGTTGCCCCAGCTCGAAATCGGACACCGGCTGTCGCGCGGGGTCGTCCCGATCAAACAGCAGTGCGCCGTCGACAAATACCAGGTCAGCCTTGCTGTAGACGCTGAACGGATTGCCGCTCCACACCACCACATCGGCCATTTTCCCGGGAGCCAGGCTGCCGGTCATCGACTCGATGCCCAGAGAGCGTGCGGCGTTGGCGGTGATCCAGCCAATGGCGTGTTCCGGTTCAATGGTCATGCCTGCCCGGCGGCCCTTGCCCATGGCCTTGGCGGCTTCCTGATTGAGCCGCTGGATACCTTCCGCAGAGTCCGAATGCACCACAGCGCAGCCTCCCGGCGGGCGGTCCACGAGAGCGATGTTCTCCTGTATCCCGTCATAGGCTTCCATTTTGAAGCCCCACCAGTCGGCCCAGAGTGCGCCACACACCTGTTTTTCCGCCAGTTCATCGGCAATCTTGTAGGCTTCCACGGCGTGGTGGAAGGTGCCGATGCGATAGTCGAACTCCTCCGCCAGCGACAGGATGGTCATCATCTCGTCGGCGCGGTAGCAGTGCATGTGGATAATGATCTCACCCTGCAGCACGCCGGCCAGGGTCTCCAGTTTGAGGTCGCGCAGTGGCGCGGTGGCTTCTTCGTCACCGGCTTCAACCTGGGCGTCATAGCGCGCCCACCGGTCGATATAGTCGCGGGCCGCAATCCATTCGGCACGGTAGTGCGCCACGTTGCCCATGCGGGTGGAAGGCAGTTTGTTGCGTTGCCCGTACACCCGCTTGGGGTTTTCCCCGCAGGCCATTTTCAGTCCGTAGGGTGCCCCGGGAAACTTCATGCCCTGATAGCTGGTGCTGTAGACGTTCTTCAGGGTGACACCGCGGCCACCGAACAGGTTGGCAGAGCCCGGTAGTATCTGCAGGGACGTCACGCCCCCGGCGAGGGCCTTGCCGAACCCCGGGTCTTGTGGCCACACGCTGTGCTCGGCCCAGATGTTGGCGGTTACCGGGTCGCTCATTTCATTGCCGTCCTGGTGCGCGTCGACGGACGGACTCGGATACACCCCGAGATGCGAATGTACGTCAATCAGCCCCGGTGTCACCCAGCGCCCCGTGGCATCGATTTCCTGCGTGCCGGGGGGCACATCGCCCTGGCCCACCCATTCGATTTTGCCCCCGGACATCAGCAGGTTCGCCTGCTCCAGGCGCTGTCCATCACCTGTGAGCACGGTGGCGTTGCGCAGCAGGGTGGGCTGTGATTCGGCAGGGGTATACGTGGAAGGAAAGGCGGTGGCTGCCTGCAGGGCGCCACTGGCACCGAGCAACACAAGCGCTGCAAAGGCCTGTTTCAGCATGCAGTTGGCTCCAGTGTGTTGAAAGGGGGGCTTTTTACCAAAGTGAAGCGCAGGTTTCCAGTGCGTTGGCGTTTATCTGTGACGGCTGTTCAGTCCCGCTCGCGCCACAGCGTGTGATACACAACCAGCATCATCAGCAGGAGCAATACGCAGGCGGCCAGCACGGGTCGCGGGCCGTAGGTGGCGGCCGGCGTGCTGCCGAGCATGACATGCGCCTCACCACTGAGCAGAGCTTCCTCGAACTGGCGGCTGCGCTTCTGTATTTTCCCCTGATGGTCGATGATTGCAGACACGCCATTATTGGTGCCCCGCAACAGGTAGCGGCCCGTTTCCAGCGCGCGCATGCGTGCCATCTGCAGGTGCTGCAGGGGGCCGATGGAGGCGCCAAACCAGCTGTCGTTGCTGATGGTGACCAGTAGATCGGCGTTGCGAGCGCTGCGTGCTACCAGGCCGGGGTAGACGATTTCATAGCAGATGAATGGCGCGACCCGAACCCCGCCGGCCAGCAGCAGGCTCTGGCCCGGCGGGCCTGCGGAAAAGCTCGACATGGGCATATCGAAGAAGGCGATGAGCCCGCGCAACCAGCTTTCCAGTGGGACGTATTCCCCGAAGGGCACCAGACGCTGTTTGTGGTACACGCCGCTGCCGGTGCCAAGCGCCACAATGCTGTTGAAGTACGCGCTGTCGCCGGCCTCACGCCAGGGGATGCCGGTGATCAGCGTGCCTTCCTGCCGGGCAAAGTCCTCGGCAACCGGATCGAGGTAATCGCGTGCCTGCTGGTAGAAGCGGGGCAGGGCGGATTCCGGCCACACGACAATGTCATGCCCCCTCTGCGCCGCGACAGCGCGACTGTATTGCTCCAGAATCCGCGGGTAGTGCGCCGGCTGCCATTTCAGGGCCTGCGGGATGTTGGGTTGATAGAGCGCTACGCGCAGTGGCTGCTCGGTTGCGGGGACCACCCACTCCACCGCCCCGAGTGTGCGCCCGCCCAACCAGAGAATGCCGAGCACGGTAAGATAGGTCAGCAGGCCGGCGGGTTTCGGGTTGCGCCAGGCCAGGAACAGGCAGGCACCGCTGACGGCTACCGCAAATGAGAGCCCGTACACCCCGACTGCGGGAGCCCAGCCGGCCAGCCAGGTATCCAGGTGAGCGTAGCCCAGGTAAAGCCACGGAAAGCCCGTGAGCAGCCAGCTGCGCAGGCCCTCAAAAAGCACCCACAGTGCACCGAAGCCAATCAGCATGCCGCCCGGCAGGGGCCTGATCCAGCGCGTGTAGCACCAGGCAAACAGGCTGTGCAGCAGCGCCAGGCCGGCACAGAACAGTGCCGTGAGCAGCGCGGCCAGGGGCACACTGGCATAGCCGTACACATGGATGCTGACGTAAACCCAGGAGACGCCGCTGCCGAACATACCCAAGCCGAACAGCCAGCCACGCCACAGGGCCTGGCGCGGCGAGCAGGTGCTCAGGATGTAGCAGTACAGCGCACAGCTGGCAACGCCGGCCGGCCACAGGTCGAAGGGGGCGAGCGACAGCGTGACCAGGCCACCGGCCAGCAGCGTCAGCAAAGCTATCCAGGCCGGGCGCAGCCCGTTTTCAGGCATGAATCAGTCGCCCAGGGGCCGCATGCGCAGGCTGTGGATCTTGCGCTGATCGGCGTTGATGACCTTGAACTCGAAGTTCTCGATACAGGTGACTTCGTTGCGCGCGGGCATGTGCCCGAAGGCCTGGATAACCAAACCGCCGATGGTATCGAACTCCTCGTCGCTGAAGGTAGTGCGGAAGTGTTCGTTGAAATCCTCGATGGGCGTCAGCGCCTTGATAAAGTAGTCGCCCTCGCCGATGGTGCGGATGAAGTGGTCCTCGTCCACGTCGGTCTCGTCTTCGATGTCGCCGACGATTTCCTCCAGCACGTCTTCAATGGTCACCAGGCCGGCAACACCACCATATTCATCAATGACGATAGCCATGTGGTTGCGGTTCTCGCGGAATTCGCGCAGCAGCACGTTCAGCCGCTTGCTCTCCGGTACCACTACCGTGGGGCGCAGCAGGGTTTCCATGCGGAACTCGCTGTGATCCTTGTTGAGCAGTTCCGGTAACAGGTCCTTGGCCAGCAGGATGCCCTGGATATCGTCGGGGCTCTCACCGATTACCGGGTAGCGCGAGTGGGCGGAGCTAATAATCTGCGGCAGGATCTCCTCCAGCGTTGACTCCGCCTTGATCACCACCATTTGCGCGCGTGGAATCATGATGTCGCGCGCCTGCATGTCGCTGACCTTCATGGCACCTTCCATGATGCTGCGCGCATCCTGGTCGATAACCTCGTTTTCGGCGGCGATGGCGAGAACACCTTCCAGGTCGCGGCGATTGTTGGGTTCCGATGAGAACAGCAAGGCTATTTTCTCGAGCCAGGAGCGGTCTCCGGGCTCGCTGCCAAATCGATCTTCGCTCATGGGGTGACGGGCTCCTCGGAGACAGTGTCTGGGTAGGGGCAGGGGAATCCCAGGGTGGCCAGGATGGCCGTTTCCAGGTCTTCCATTTCGGTGGCTTCAGCCTCGCAGATGTGGTCGTAGCCCAGCAGGTGCAGCGCGCCGTGCACGGCCATGTGGGCCCAGTGTGCGGCTGCGGGTTTGCCCTGCTCGGCGGCTTCCCGGGCGACCACAGGGGCGCAGATGACGATATCGCCCAGCAGCGGCAGCTGCAGGCTCTCCGGCAGGTCGGCCGGAAAGGACAGCACGTTGGTGGGCCCCGGCTTGCCGCGGTAGTGTTGGTTGAGTTGTGCCATTTCCTCTGCACCCACCAGGCGCAGGCAAAGTTCCGGAGTGGGACTGCTGGCCCTACCCTGCAGGGTGGTTTGCAGCCAGTGCCTTAAGTCGTCCTCCTCGGGAACCGGCTCGGTACAGGCGGTCTGGATGTCGATGTGGCTGCTCATGGCCGGGTCTTGTCGAGCGGTGTCGCCCTGTCCTCGTAGGCATCGTAGGCTTCAACGATACGTTGCACCATGGGGTGGCGCACCACATCCTTGTTGCCGAACCAGGTGAAGCCGATACCCTCGACATCGGCGAGGATGTTACCTGCATGGGTCAGGCCGGACTGAATGCCCTTGGGCAGGTCAATCTGGGTGGCGTCCCCGGTGATCACCGCCGTGGAGCCGAAGCCGATGCGGGTGAGGAACATTTTCATCTGCTCACGCGTAGTGTTCTGGGCTTCGTCGAGAATGATGAAAGCGTTGTTCAGCGTGCGGCCGCGCATGAAGGCGAGCGGCGCCACTTCGATAATATTGCGCTCGATGAACTTGTTGACCGTTTCAAAGCCGAGCATTTCGTAGAGGGCGTCGTACAGGGGGCGCAGGTAGGGGTCGATTTTCTGGCTCAGGTCGCCGGGCAGGAAGCCCAGCTTCTCGCCGGCCTCTACAGCCGGGCGCACCAGCAGGATGCGTCGCACGCGCTCCTCCAGCAGTGCTTCCACGGCGCAGGCGACCGCGAGATAGGTCTTGCCCGTGCCGGCCGGCCCGATGCCGAAATTGATATCGTGCTGCTTGATGGTGCGCACGTAGCCCTGCTGGTTCTTGCCGCGAGGTTTTACTGACGCTCGCTTGGTGCGAATGACCTGAATGGCCTCAATGGGAGCGCCCGCGGGGTCTTCGGCCAGCATCTCGATTCCCGCCTGCTGCAGTTGCAGGTGCAGTGACTCCGGGCTCAAGCCAACGCCCTGGCAAACCTCGCTATACAGGTTTTCCAGCAGGCTGCGGCCGGCATTGACCGCGCCGGGCGGCCCGCTGAGCAGGAACTGGTTGCCGCGGGCTGCAATACTGATGCCCAGGCGGGACTCAATCTGGCGCAAATGGCCGTCGAACTGGCCGCAGAGCATGGCCAGATGGCGGGTGTCATTCGGTTCCAGGGTGAGGCTTGACTGTGTCGACTCGGGGGTCGGAGATTCGCTGTTCAAATCGCTCGCGGGCCGCTAGGGCATGTGGTCATGGGTTTAAGGATATACGGCTGCGCCGACTAGTCAACCGCGCGCAACAGCGGCGCCTGTGCCAGCTGGCCACGCAGTGAGTTCGGCAGCGCGTCGAGAATTTCAAGATCGGCGAATTCTCCGATCAGGCTGCGGTCGGCACAGTGAAAATTCACCACCCGGTTGTTCTCGGTCCGGCCCTGCAGTTCGCCCGGATCCTTTTTCGAGACACCGGTGACCAGCACGCGCTGCACCGTGCCCACCATACGGCGGCTGATGGCCTGCGCTTCCTGCAGAATACGCGACTGCAGAACCTGCAACCGCTGCTTCTTGGTGGCCTCATCGGTGGTGTCGGGCAGCTCTGATGCCGGTGTGCCGGGGCGCGCGCTGTAGACGAAACTGAAGGACGTATCGAAGCCGATGTCTTCAACCAGTTTCATGGTGGCGGCGAAATCCGTTTCCGTCTCGCCCGGAAAACCGATGATGAAATCGGAGGAAATGCTGATATTCGGGCGTATACGGCGCAACCGGCGAATCTTCGATTTGTACTCGAGTGCCGTATGGCCGCGCTTCATGGCCATGAGAATACGGTCCGATCCACTCTGCACGGGCAGGTGGAGATGGTCGACCAGTTGCGGAATTTCGGCGTAGGCGTCAATCAGGGCATCGCTGAATTCGACCGGGTGTGAGGTGGTGTAGCGGATGCGCTCAATGCCGGGAATGCGTGCCACCAGGTGCAACAGCTCGGCAAAATCCACGACCTCGCCGAGGTGGTTGGCACCCCGGTAGGCGTTCACGTTCTGCCCGAGCAGGTTGACCTCACGTACGCCCTCGCCGGCGAGGTGTGCCACTTCTGCGATGACATCGTCGACGGGCCGCGACACTTCTTCGCCGCGGGTGTAAGGCACGACGCAGAACGTACAGTACTTGCTGCAGCCCTCCATGGCCGACACAAAGGCGCTGGGGCCTTCAACGCTGGGCTCTGGCAGGCGATCGAATTTTTCGATTTCCGGGAAGCTGACATCGACCACCAGGGTGCCACCGGGGCCGCGCTGCTCCATCATCGCGGGCAGCCGGTGCAGGGTTTGCGGCCCGAAGACGAGGTCGACATACGGCGCGCGCTTGCCGATCTCGGCCCCCTCCTGGCTGGCGACGCAGCCACCCACGCCGATGATCAGGTCGGGATTTTTCTGCTTCAAATGCTTCCAGCGGCCCAGCTGGTGGAAAACCTTTTCCTGGGCTTTTTCACGAATCGAGCAGGTATTGAGCAGCAGGACATCCGCTTCTTCAGGGTTGTCCGTGGGCGTGAGACCGTGGCTGGCCTGCAGCAGATCGCGCATGCGCGCCGAGTCATACTCGTTCATCTGGCAGCCGTGGGTCTTGATGTACAGCTTTTTGCTCACTGAGCCTCGTCGGCGCACCGCGGTCGGTTTCTCGCCGGTTGTTGGAAAAAGGGGGTAAATTATACAGATTCACACCGCGGAAACCTAGCCAGCCCGGGTGGCAGATAGTGGTAATTTGTGCCGGGAGTGGTACCATCGCCTCCCCCCGGTTTCAGCGCACTTGCCGCGGAGCCGCCCGGCGCAACGCCTCACGAGGACAGCATGGCCAACCAACCTGTGTACAAGGTGATTTTCCACAACGCGAACCAGGTGTTCGAAGTGTTCGCGCGCCAGATCTACCAGAGCGACATGTGGGGCTTCATCGAAATCGAGGAGTTCGTCTTCGGCGAGCGTTCACAGATTCTTGTCGACCCCAGTGAGGAAAAGCTGAAGCATGAGTTCAGTGGGGTCAAACGCAGTTACATCCCGCTGCAGGCAATTATTCGCATTGACGAGGTGGACAAGGAAGGCACGGGCAAGATATCGGAGGCCGCGCCCGGTTCACGCAGCAACGTGACCGCCTTCCCCGTGCCCGGCATGCAGCCCCACCACAGCGGCGACGACTGACCGCCGGCAGTGCGCCTGCCACCGCCTGGCAGGCGCCAGCACACCCCCTCCTAGCGGCTCAGTCGCTGCTTGATCGACGCGATTTTCACGCACAACACGAACACGTCCACGCTCGCCTGTACATCGTCCTGCGCCGGAAAGCTGGGTGATAGCCTGATATTGCGGTTGTCCGGGTCCTTGCCGTAGGGAAAGGTGGCGCCGGCCGGTGTGAGCTTCACCCCGACGTTGCCCGCGAGTGCCACAATCTCTGATGCCAGCCCCGGTAGCGCGTCGAAAGAGACAAAGTAGCCGCCCTGCGGGGTCGTCCAGCTGCCCATGCCACTGCCGGCCAGTTCTCGCTCGAGTGTACCGAGTACCGCATCGAAACGCGGCTTGAGCAGTGCCGCATGTCGGCTCATGTGGGCGCTGAGGGTATCGCTGTCCTTGAGGAACCGCACGTGACGTAACTGATTGACTTTATCGGGGCCGATCGTCTGGAACGCGAGGTGGGCCCGGAAGGCGGCAAGGTTGCGCTCGCTGCTGCCGACGAACGCAACACCCGCGCCGGCGAAGGTGATCTTGGATGTGGACCCGAACTGGAAAATGCCGTCCATAGTCCCGAGCTCGCGGGCGTGGGCGGTGATGCTCTCCAGGGCGGGGGCGTCATCCTGCAGGGTGTGTACCGCGTAGGCGTTGTCCCACATGACGATAAAGTTGGCGGACGCCACCTGCGGCAGGCGCGCAAGGCGCTCTACTGTATCCGCGCTGTAGACGCAGCCGGTGGGGTTGGAGAAGCGGGGTACACACCAGATGCCCTTGATATCGGCGTCGGCGGCAACCAGGGCCTCTATTTGATCCATATCCGGGCCTGAGTCGAGCAGACGCACGGGGATCATCTCGATACCGAGGTATTCACACACGGAGAAGTGGCGGTCGTAACCGGGTACCGGGCACAGGAACTTCACCTGTGCCCGATTGCCCCAGGCGGATTCCGCGCCGCGCAAGCCCTCGCGCAAGGCGAAGTCCATCACCTGGTACATGAGGGTCAGGCTGCTGTTGCCGCCGACCAGCGTTTCCTCCGGCGCCGCACCCAGCACTTCGGCAAACAGGGCGCGCGCCTCCGGCAGGCCCTCGAGGCCACCGTAGTTGCGAGCATCACTGCCGTCCGCCGCGCGGTAGTTGCCGTCCAGAATGCCGTCCAGCGCGTCGGACAGCGCAACCTGTGCCGCGCTGGGTTTACCGCGGGTGAGGTCCAGGTTCAGGTTTTTCGCTGCCAGTGCGTCGTAATGTTCGTGGAGATCGGCAAGCGCAGCGCGCAGTTCGGCTTCAGTGGCCTTGTCAATATGCACTGTGGACTCCTGTGTCAGTCGTGCGGTTTGAAGTGCGATTCAACTGTCACCAGTATACTCCCAGCGCCGGCCGCTGAAAAATGGCTCTGTGGCTGCTCTCTTGAAATACCGCGCGCCGAGCCCATATCTGGCGGATACCCCAGCAGTTGAAACAGGCAGGCAAGCATGAGCAAGGCCCCGAAATTTGCACCAGACGAGGCGGACATACACGCCACAGGGTCTCAGGCCCCGGCAGTGGCGAGCGATATGCTCCCCGATACGCTGTATGTGATTCCGGTACCGCAGCGCCCGTTTTTCCCCGGTCAGGTGCAGCCCGTTGCGATCAACCCGCAGGAATGGGCTCCCACGCTGGAGGCCATCGCCGCGGAAGGACACGGGCTGGTGGGCCTGAGTTATGTGGAGCAGCAGGGCGTCGACAACATCGGCCCCCGCCAGTTTCCGGAAATAGGCTGTGTTGCGCGCCTGCACCGGCCACCCGGCGCCAATGGCCCCGGCCAGTTCCTGGTGCAGGGAGTGAAGCGTTTCCGTATCGTGCGCTGGCTTACGGATTCTGCGCCCTACCGGGTGCAGGTTGAGTACCCGCGCAGCTCGGGCGATCGCGACAGCGACGAGGTCAAGGCCTATGCCATGGCGCTCATCCAGCAGATCAAGGAACTGCTGCCACTGAACCCGCTGTACAGCGAAGAGCTGAAGCACTACATGGCCAACTTCAGCCCCAACCAGCCCAGCCTGCTGGCGGATTTCTCCGCCGCCCTGACCACCGCCAAGGGTGACCAGCTGCAGGAAATTCTCGATACGCTGCCCCTGCTGGCGCGCATGGAGAAAGTGCTGGTGCTGCTGCGCAAAGAGCGCGAAGTGGCCGAGATGCAAACCCACATCACCAGCCAGGTGAATGAAAAGGTCTCGGAACAGCAGCGACAGTTTTTTCTGCGCGAACAGCTGAAAGTCATCCAGAAAGAACTCGGCCTGTCCAAGGATGATCGCAGCACCGACCTGGAGCTTTTCGAAGAGCGGCTGGCCGCCCTGAAGCCACCAGAGTCCGTGCGCGAGCGTATCGCCGAAGAGTTGCACAAGCTTTCGGTGCTGGAGAGTGGCTCCCCCGAGTACGGTGTCACCCGCAACTACCTCGACTGGGCCACGCAAGTTCCCTGGGGTATTCACTCAGAGGACCAGCTCGAACTCGGCCATGCGCGGGAGACACTCAACGCGCATCACGATGGCCTGGACGACGTCAAACAGCGCATCCTCGAGTTCCTTGCCGTGGGCGCCTTCAAGGGCGAGATCAGCGGCTCCATTCTCTTGCTGGTTGGCCCCCCCGGCGTGGGCAAAACCAGCATCGGGCGCTCCGTGGCTGATGCCCTGGGACGGGAGTTCTACCGCTTCAGCCTCGGAGGCATGCGCGACGAAGCGGAAATCAAGGGCCACCGACGTACCTACATCGGCGCGATGCCGGGCAAGTTCGTGCAGGCGCTCAAGGATGTGAAAGTGGCCAACCCGGTCATCATGCTGGATGAAATCGACAAGATCGGCGCATCCTTCCAGGGCGACCCCGCGTCGGCCCTGCTGGAAGTGCTGGACCCGGAGCAGAACGCTGAATTTCTCGATCACTACCTGGATATGCGTGTGGACCTGTCCAAGGTGCTGTTTATCTGCACCGCCAACCAGGTCGACAGCATTCCCGGGCCACTGCTGGACCGCATGGAAGTGCTGCGCCTGGCCGGTTACATCGCCGAGGAAAAGCTGGCCATAGCGCGCAACCATCTGTGGCCACGGCTACTGCAGCGGCATGGCCTCAAGGCCGACCAGCTGAAGATAAACGACGCCGCGCTGAAAACCGTGATCGAGAGCTACTGCCGCGAAGCCGGTGTGCGCAACCTGGAAAAGCAGCTGGCACGCATCATCCGCAAGTCCATTGTCGGCCTGCTGGAGGGCGGCGAGCAGCGCGTGCGCATCGGCAAGAAGGATATTGAAACTTTGCTGGGTCAACCGGTGTTCCATACCGAGAAACTGTTGCGCGGCCCGGGGGTTGCCACCGGACTGGCCTGGACGGCCATGGGCGGCGCCACGCTGGCGATCGAGTCCTCCAAGGTGCACACCCTGAACAGTGGCTTCAAGCTCACGGGGCGCCTGGGCGAGACTATGCGCGAGTCAGCGGAGATTGCCTACAGCTATGTGGTGGCGCACCTGCGGGACTTCGACTGTGACTACGATTTCTTTGACACCAGCCTGGTGCACCTGCACGTGCCGGAGGGTGCCACGCCGAAGGACGGCCCCAGTGCGGGCATTACCATGGCGACTGCACTCATTTCCCTGGCGCGCAATGAGCGGATCAAGCGACCGCTGGCGATGACGGGGGAGTTGACCCTGACCGGGCAGGTGCTGCCGGTGGGTGGTATTCGCGAGAAGGTGATTGCGGCGCGACGCATGAAGATACCCGAGCTGATCCTGCCTGCGGCCAACCGGCGTGATTTCGATGAGTTACCGGAGTATTTGCAGGAGGGGCTGGAGGTTCGGTTTGCGCGCAGCTACCGGGAGGTTTTTGAGTATGTGTTTCATGAGCATCGGCGGGAGAAGGCGTTGCATTGAGGGTTGGGTGTGCTCGGGCGTCGGGTTGGGCTCCGGTTTGAGCTCCGGCTTGGGAGTGGT